>OLNT01000287.1_pt1 | contig 34442 bp, 30 predicted proteins | sample 1672641 | NCBI WGS metagenome assembly OLNT01 (sample SAMEA3136708, study PRJEB25190) | human gut metagenome
GCTGTTCCGCCGAGCGAGCCATTGCTTGAGCACGGAGGCCCCCGCCATCCCCCGCGCCGGACGAAAGGAACAACCATGGCAGCAGATAACCGTCCCAGCTGGGACGAGTACTTCATGAAGATGGCCAACGACGTGGCCACCCGCACCACCTGCCTGCGCCGCGGCGTCGGCGCCGTCATCGTGAAGGATCGCCGCATCCTGGCCACGGGCTACAACGGCGTGCCCACCGGCCTTACCCACTGCAGTGAGACTGGATGTTTGCGCGAGCAGCTGGGCGTGCCGAGCGGCCAGCGTCACGAGATCTGCCGCGGTTTGCACGCCGAGCAGAACGCCATCATCCAAGCGGCCCGCTACGGCATCAACATCGCCGGCGCCACCATCTACGTGAACACGCAGCCCTGCGTCGTGTGCGCCAAGATGCTCATCAACGCCGGCATCACCGAGATCGTCTACCAGAACCCGTATCCCGACGAGCTGTCCCAGGAGCTTTTGGCCGAGTCCGGCATCCTCGTTCGCGAGTACACTGGGGAGTAGATCAGGGGAAAGGCGGCGGCTGTGGCCAGGAGCACCCCGATGACCTCTGTTTTCGTGCACCTGCACAAATTTTCCCTGCTCAGAAGGGAGAGCCGCCGCCGCGCTCTTTTCACCGCTCACCCAGAAATCGGCCAAATCGCTCAGCTTTTGTAGACGAGCCATTATCATATACGGCGGTTTACATTGGGTATACAAGCGCGCGCAAGCGCCCCGACGGAAGCAGGTTATGGTACTGGCAATAGCACTCGGTGCGGCAGCGGGAATCGTGGGGTTTGCACCCCTCGTGTTCGGTTTGCATCGGGTGAAGCACATGACGGACGCGGGCAATCTGGGGCACATGGGCGTGCTCATGCTGTGCCTGCTCTTCTCATTCGTCCTCATGTTCGCCTTCGCCATCCTCTGCATCAACGTCAACCGGGATGCCGCGCTGCCCTTTGTCCTGTCGGAAGCCGGTGCCCTGTCCGTCACCGCCATTGTGTTCGGCGTGACGAAACTGGCACGGAAAAGCTAGGAAAGGTTGATACGTGGACGCTCTTTCAACGCTCTCTGAAGAGGTACCTCATCTTCAGGCATCCTTCGATCCCACCGTGGTTTTCGGCGGAGTCACCCAGTACATTTTGTGGATGGTCATCTGCTGGATCATCACGCTGGTGCTGATCCTCGTCGTGGGCCGCAAGCTCACGCTCATCCCGACGAACAAGTTCGTCAACACCGTTGAGTACGGCTACCAGTTCGTGCGCAACGACATGGGCGAGGGCATCATCGGCCACGGCTTCAAGAAGCACGTGCCCTTCCTCGCCACGCTGTTCTTCTTCATCCTCATCTCGAACTTCGTGGGTCTCATCCCCGGCTGCAAGACGCCGACGGGCACCATCTCGGTGACCTGGGCGCTCGCCACCATCTCGTTTATCTACTTCAACGTCTGGGGCATCAAGGCCAAGGGCGGCCTGGGCTACCTGAAGTCCTTCGCCCCGGCGGGCCTGCCGAAGGTCATGGTGCCGATCATCTGGTTTTTGGAGCTCATCTCCACCTGCATCCGCTGGCTCACGCTCGCCGTCCGACTTTACGGCAACATGTTCGCCGGCCACATGGTGCTGGGCATCTTCGCCCTGGCCTCCAGCGTGTTCCTCACCTGCGGCATCCAGGCCATCGACCCGCTGACCGGCGTGCTGTCGCTGCCCTGGTTCCTGCTGCTCATCGCCATGTACGCCCTGGAGACGCTGGTGGCGTTCCTTCAGGCCTACGTGTTCACAGTGCTCTCCGCGGTCTACGTCCAGATCGCCACGAGCGCCCACTAGGAACCGTTCCCGCGCGCCGCGCCACGCGTCCGCGCACCTCGGGGCCCGTCGCGCCCCACCCCCCCCATCTGGGTTAAGCCGGCTCCTCCAAAGCCGGAAACCATAATCCGTAAGTGTTTTTGGGAAACAGGCTCAAAAACGACCTAAAGGAGGAAACTGTGGAAACTGTATTCGTCATTGCTGCGCTGAAGCTCGTCGGCTATGGCCTGGCCACCATCGGCCCCGGCCTCGGCATCGGCATCGCCTGCTACGGCTGCTGCGTGGGCACCGCCCGCCAGCCCGAGGTGGGTGGCCGTCTGTTCACGAACTTCATCATCGGTGCCGCTCTGGCCGAGGCCCTGGCCCTCATCGGCTTCGTTCTCGCCTTCATCCTCTAGTTCTAGTCTTAACCGGTTGTTAGAGCCGTCATAAGGCTGGAAGGAGGAATGCACGTGAAGACAAGAGCGAACAAAGCAGTTGCGAAGGTCGCCTTCGGCGCCCTGGCACTCAACGCTGCTTTCCCGGCGCTCGCGTTCGCTGCTGAGGCGGAACAGGAGGGCGGCATCTCCGCCATCCTCCCGGACATGGCGGAGTTCATCCCCATGCTCATCGCCTTCATCATCCTCTGGATCATTCTCGCGAAGTTCGGCTGGCCGATGTTTGCCGGCATGCTGGAGAAGCGCGAGAACACCATCCGCGAGGCCCTGAAGAAGTCTGAGGAAGCTCAGATCGAGAGCGAGCGCGTGCTGGCTGAGTACAACAAGCAGCTGGCCGACGCCAAGGCCCAGTCCGCGCAGATCATCGCCGACGCCCGCTCGGTGGGCGAGGCCGTCAAGGCGGACATCACCGCCCAGGCCCAGACCGAGGCCGCCGACATGATCGCGAAGGCCAAGGCCGCCATCGAGGCCGAGAAGAAGCAGGCCATCTCCGAGCTGCAGGCCACCGTGGCCGACACCTCGGTCGATGTGGCCGCGCGCCTGATCGGCGAGGATCTCACCGAGGGTGAGCACCGCGCCATCATCGAGCGCTACGTCAAAGAGGCGGGTAGTTTCAATGGCAACTAATCGTCTCGTCGTGAAAGAGGAAGTCGCGGTTTACGCATCGGTGCTCTTCGATGCCGCCCATACCGCCGGCGGCCAGGAGGCTGTGCTTGAGGTGCGCGAGCAGATGGGCGAGATCATCCGCCTCATGCGCGCCGACCTCGAGCTCACCCAGAGCCTGTCGAACCCGGACTTCACCCCCGCCCAGCGCAAGGAGCTGGTGGAAGGCGTCTTCGCCGACTGCCATCTGGCGCTGCGCGAGGTGCTCGCGGTCATGGCCGAGCGCGGCCAGGCGGACCTGCTGCCGCGGGTCTATGACGCGTACCGCGAGCTGCTGGGCGACAAGCTGGGCATTTGCGTGGTCGACGTGACCACCGCCGTGCCGCTCGACGACGGACTGCGCCAACTCATTACGGAAAAAGCCGAGGCCGATCTGGGGCGGCGCGCGGTGCTGCGCGAGCGCATCGACACGTCCATCCTGGGCGGCATCATCATGGATGTTGACGGCAACTACATTGACGCGAGCATGATCTCGCAGCTCAATCGCGCCCGCAACGTCCTCAAGGACACAACAGATGGAGGTGAATGCTAGTGACTGAAATCACCGCACAGTCCATCGACGAGGCGCTGAAGAAGCAGCTGGAGCAGCTGAACGTCAGCGTCGAGTCTCGCGAAGTGGGCACGGTCATCCAGGTCGGCGACGGCATTGCGCGCGTCGACGGCCTGCGCGATGCCATGGCCGGCGAGCTGCTCGAGTTCATCGGAGAGGGCGGCAAGACCGTGTACGGCCTGGCCCAGAACCTCGAAGAGGACGAGGTCGGCGCCGTGCTTCTGGGTGACGTCACCGCAATCAAGGAGAACGACCAGGTCCGCACGACCGGTCGTATCGTGGAGGTTCCCGCCGGCAAGGCCATGCTCGGCCGCGTGGTGAACCCGCTGGGCCAGCCCATCGACGGCAAGGGCCCCATCAAGGCCGAGGGCACGCGCCCGGTGGAGTTCAAGGCTCCCGGCGTTATCTCCCGCCAGCCCGTGAACGAGCCGATGCAGACCGGTATCCTGGCCATCGACTCCATGGTGCCGATCGGCCGCGGCCAGCGCGAGCTCATCATCGGCGACCGCCAGACTGGTAAGACCGCTATCGCGATCGACGCCATCATCAACCAAAAAGATCAGGACATGATCTGCATCTACGTCGCCATCGGCCAGAAGGCCTCCACGGTGGCCGGCGTGGTGGAGACCCTCGAGCGCCACGGCGCCATGAAGAACACCATCATCGTGGCCGCCACCGCCTCCGATTCCGCTCCTCTGCAGTACATCGCGCCGATGGCCGGCGCCGCCATGGGCGAGTACTTCGTCTACAACGGCGAGGACGGCAAGCCCGCGGGTCCCGAGAACAAGGGCCGCGCCGTGCTCATCGTCTATGATGACCTGTCCAAGCAGGCCGTGGCCTATCGCCAGATGTCGCTGACCCTGCGCCGCCCGCCGGGACGCGAGGCCTATCCGGGCGACGTGTTCTACCTGCACTCCCGCCTGCTGGAGCGCGCGGTCAAGATGTCCGACGAGAACGGCGGCGGCTCCATGACCGCCCTGCCGATCATCGAGACCCAGGCCGGCGACGTGTCCGCCTACATTCCGACCAACGTGATCTCCATTACCGACGGTCAGATCTTCCTGCAGACCGACCTGTTCTTCCAGGGCCAGCGCCCGGCAGTCGACGTGGGCATCTCGGTGTCCCGCGTGGGCGGCTCCGCGCAGATCAAGGCCATGAAACAGGTGGCCGGCTCCCTGCGTCTGGACCTCGCCAGCTACCGCGAGCTGCAGGCCTTCACCCAGTTCGGCAGCGATCTGGACAAGGCTACCCAGGATCAGCTGACCCGCGGTTCGCACATGACCGAGCTTCTGAAGCAGGGTCGTTACATGCCGATGCCCGTGGCCGAGCAGGTCATTGCCATCTTCGCCGGCAACGAGGGCTTCCTCGACGATCTGCCGCTCACGTCCGTGGTTCGCTTCCGCACCGAGCTGCTCGCGTCGCTGCGCGCTTCCAAGCCGGAGATCCTGCAGACGATCAACACGGAGAAGAAGCTCAGCGACGAGACCAAGGCCGCTCTGAAGGAGGCCATCGCCGCCTTCAAGCAGTCCTTCGACGCCGCAGCGTAAGGTAGGTAGACCATGCCCAACCTACACGACATCGAACGGCGAATCAAATCCGTCACCTCGACGAAGCAGATCACGCGCACCATGGAAATGGTCGCTGCTGCCAAGATTCGCCGTGCTTCCGAGCGCGTGGAAAGCGCGTTCCCTTGGGCGGTCGCCATCTCAGACATGCTCATCAGCACGGCAAAGTACGCCCATTTGGACAACGAGCCGCTGCTGCAGGTCCACGACGAGGTGAAGCGGGTGCTCATCGTAGCCGTCGCCTCCGACCGCGGCCTTGCCGGCGGCTTCAACACCAACGTGCTTCGCTACGTGGAGAAGCTCTCGAAAGAGAAGCAACGGGAAGGTGCCGAGGTGGAGGTGGCTGCCTGTGGCAAGAAGGCCATCGGGTACTTCACCTACCGCGGCATCGAGCCGGTGTTCTCCTTCGCGGGATATTCGGCCGATCCCGAGTTCGCTCAGGCGGCCGAGCTGTCCGGCTACGTGATGTCTGCTTACGCCGAGGGCAAGCTCGACGAGGTGTTCATCGTGTACAACCATGCGAAGAACGCCGCCGAGCAGACCTTGGTGGAGCAGCAGGTGCTGCCGGTGAAGGAGGAGTCCTACGCGGATCTTTTGGGCCTTAAGGCCAAGGAGGAGGACGTGTTCAAGTCCTTCCGCGAGCGGGACGATTCCGCCATCCCGGGCGACATCGACTTCGAGCCGAGCACGGAGTCGGTCATGTCCTACATGATGAACGCCTACCTGAACAACGCGTTCTACTACGCGATGCTCGATTCCGCAGCGGGCGAACAAGGCGCCCGCCGCAACGCGATGAAATCGGCTACCGACAACGCGAACGAGATGGTCTCCACCCTGGAGCGCGTGTACAACACCGTGCGCCAGGGCGCCATTACCACGGAGATCACCGAGATCGTCGGCGGTGCCGCAGCTTTGGAGGATTAAATGGCTGATAACACTTCTACTGAAGCGGCCAAGGGAGGCGCCATCGGACGCATCGTCCGTATCGTCGGCGCCGTTGTGGATGTGGAGTTCCCGGCAGACGCCATGCCGGCCATCTACAACGCCCTTACCGTGAAGGCACAAACCCCAACGGGTGAAGTGTCCACCGTGCTCGAGGTGCAGACGCACCTGCCCGGTGACATCGTCCGTACCGTCGCTATGACGTCCACCGACGGCATGGTGCGCGGCTTGGAGGCAACCGACACCGGTTCCCCCATCATGATGCCCGTGGGCAAGGCGACCCTGGGCCGCATTTGGAACGTGCTGGGCGAGCCCGTCGACGGCAAGCCCATGCCCGAAGACGTCGAGTGGCGCCCGATTCACCATCCGGCCCCGCCGTTCGATACGCTCGTGACCACCACCGAGACCTTCGAGACCGGCATCAAGGTCGTCGACCTCATCGAGCCCTACGTCAAGGGCGGAAAGACCGGCCTGTTCGGCGGCGCCGGCGTGGGCAAGACGGTGTGCATCCAGGAGCTCATCAACAACCTGGCCCAGGAGCATGGTGGCACCTCCGTGTTCACCGGCGTGGGCGAGCGTACTCGCGAGGGCACCGACCTGTACCTCGAGATGACCGACTCCGGCGTTATCGAGAAGACCTGCCTGGTCTACGGTCAGATGAACGAGCCTCCGGGAGCCCGTCTGCGCGTGGGCCTCGCTGGCCTCACCGAGGCGGAGTACTTCCGCGATCAGGGTCAGGACGTGCTGCTGTTCATCGACAACATCTTCCGCTTCACCCAGGCCGGTTCCGAGGTGTCCGCACTGCTCGGCCGTATGCCCTCCGCTGTGGGCTACCAGCCGACGCTGGCCACCGAGATGGGCGATCTGCAGGAGCGCATCTGCTCCACGCAGACCGGTTCCATCACCTCCGTGCAGGCCGTGTACGTGCCCGCCGACGACCTGACCGACCCGGCCCCGGCCACCACGTTCACCCACCTGGACGCGAAGACTGTTCTGTCCCGTTCCATCGCCGAGCTGGGCATCTACCCGGCCGTGGATCCGCTGGAGTCCACCTCCCGCGCGCTGGATCCCGAGATCGTCGGCCAAGAGCACTACGACGTGGCCATGGGCGTGCAGCAGATCCTGCAGCAGTACAAGGATCTGCAGGACATCATTGCCATTCTGGGCATGGACGAGCTGTCCGAGGATCAGAAGCTGACCGTGAACCGAGCCCGTAAGGTGCAGAAGTTCCTGGGCCAGCCGTTCCACGTGGCCGAGGTCTTCACGGGCCTGCCCGGCGTGTACGTCAAGGTCGAGGACACCGTGCGCTCCTTCAAGGAGATCCTCGATGGCAAGTGCGACCACATCCCGGAGCAGTGCTTCGTGAACAAGGGCGCCATCGAGCAGGTCTACGAGGCCTACGACGCCATGCAGAAGGAAGGTAACTAATGGCCTCCATGGGCTGCATTGTGGCTCTTCCCGACAAGGCCCTGTTCCAGGGCGAGATCACCTATGCCAACATCCCGGGCACCGATGGCTACTTCGGCGTGCTGCCCGGGCATGAGCTGACGGTGTCGCTGAACCGCGAGGGCGGCGTTGTGACGCTGACCATCGGCGAGAACGAGAAGCGCGAGTTCCTCGTGATGGGCGGCGCCACCTCCGTGCTCGACGACAAGGTGACGGTGCTGGCCCGCTTCGGTACGGCCGTTGAGGACATCGACGCCGAGGCCGTGCGCGCCGAGGCCGCCGAGTGCAAGAGCGCCATCGCCGAGCTGGAGCAGAAGAACGATCCCCAGGATCAGGCGACGCTGATGACCCATCAGAAGAAGCTCGAGTGGTGCGAGGCCCAGCTTGCGCACGTAGGCCAGGCCGCGTAAGGCCCAGCCGAGCCAAGAAAGGGAGCCGCGACACGCGCAGCCCCAAATTTTGAGCCTGTTTCGAGAGGCGCCCACCCCGGGCGCCTCTCGTCGTTCAAATACGAAACCGATTTCGCTTCGTGCTCGACGGCATTTCTCTTCGCTCGAGCGAGTCGGCGGTTTTCGAAGCTTTCCCAACGGTCACCCCCCTCAGTCAACGAACACCCCCGTTTTTGCAAGAAATCTCGAGTTGTTAGCGTCTGGGGGGTCACTGCACGAGAAGATCGGGAAGATGCGTGCCAAATGCACTCTCGTAAAACACCAGGTCAGGATCTTGCTCCCAAGAGATAGCTCCGAGCTCACCATTCAGGTACACTCCCGAGACGCTAACAACTCGAGATTTCATGCGATTTCGAGGCAGTTCGTCGACCGAACGAGCGATAAACAGTAGTCTTGACTTTCTCAAAGGTTGTACTCAAAATGTTGTACAGCGGAAAGGAGGTCATTGTGACCGATGCGATGGTGACGGGGCGGATGCCGGAGCGGAAGAAGCAGCAGGGGCTTCGTGTGCTCAAGCGAGATGGAATGAACGCCTCCCAGGCGGTGAACCTCTTGTTCGACCGGCTGATCGAGGAGGGGAGCGCCGACTTCCTTTTGCAAGATGGCGATGCGTCTGCGGACGAGCGGTGGGCATCGGCGGCGCGCTTTGTCGATAGCCTCTCGCGCAAGCGCTCAACACGGTTCGACGATATGACGAAGGCCGAGATCAAACTTGACCGTCTCGCCGCCAAGGGGCTGGTGTGACATGGCCCAATCCAAGCTGCTTCTCGACACCAACGTAGTTATCGACTATCTGAATGAGCGCGAGCCGTACTACGAGAAGGCGCGGCTGCTGATGATCGGCGGTCGGGTGGGGGAGTTCGAGCTGTGGATCTCTTCGTCCCAGGTGACCGACCTCGTGTACATCCTTTCCAACGGAGGACGAACGAGCGAGATGGATGCCGTCATGGGGCAACTGCGGGGCTTGCGCATCTTCGTCAACGTGTTTGCAGCGAGCGAGAGGGAAGTCGACCTGATGCTTGCCGCCTCGTGGCACGACCCAGAGGACTACCTCCTTTACGAAATCGCCCTGGCGCTTAGGGCCGATGTCCTCATCACGCGAAACCAGCCCGACTTCCCCCAAGGCCTCGTTCCCGTCATGAACTGCGACGAGTTCTTCCAATGGATGCGAGATACGCACGGTCTCGACTACGGCGAGATCGAGTTCTGACTTGATGGTCTATGGAGCTCCCGGACGCTCGTTCTCACCATGCGGGTTCGCCGGTGGCGATGAGGCTGTCGATGTCGCGGAAGGCGTTCTCGATGTCTTCGCTGTGGTACATCTCGTACATATCGTAGACGAACTCCGTCCTTCCGCGGGCGTCAAGGGCTGATAGCACGTCTGCTGCGCTCGTATGGCGACTCTGTGCATAGCTTTCCAGCAGATAGGTGAAGAACACGAACTCCTTAGGCAATCTCGTCACCCCGCAGGTATAGTGAGTTGCGGGGATCCCCCATAGCTTGTTCGTTTTCCCACATATCGAAGATGGCGAGCGGGCTGAAATGCCACATCTTCAGATCGTCGTCGAGGAGCATAGATCGGGTTTCCGATGCGAGAAACAGCCGGAGGGCGTCCATGGCGTCGATCCCTCGGTGCTCCGCGATGAGCCGCGACACTTCCGAGTCGAAGTTCTGCATGATGGAGGGTTTCGTCTCAATCAAGGAGCCTCACCTCTTTGCAAGTAAGGTGTCGAAGCGCTGTCTCGGTTCCGAACCGATACTGATCGGATAGATTCTGCGGCTTCAAAAGGATGAGAGCCGTCTCGCGGTCGATCTGATCGTTCATGTAGTCGTTGATGACGCTCATGGTGCGGTCGTTGGCTACAGGTCCGATGACGAGGTCGTAAAGCTCTCCCTTGTACAGGCCCTTGCGATTTTCGACAACGAAATCAAGCCACGCCGCGTCTGCGCCTTCAAATCGAAGAAGCGAGAGCGACTCAATGGCGCTCTCGTCCATTTCATAAGCAGAGACTGCGGCTCTGCCGTTTCCCCGACGCCGTGTTTGAAGCTGGGCCCATCGTTCCGCTTGGTTGAGGCTTGAGGTCGTGTAGAAACCGGCTCCGAAATCAAGCGAGCGGTTCGTGGTAAGGATGCGAGGAAGGCGCACTTCGGCATTGCTTCCATGGTAGAGAATCATGCGGCGGCCCTCCCTTCTGCGTGTCGGATCCTGCTAAGGCTGCGCTGTCATTATACTCGAATGTTTTGTGGGTCCAGTGGGCCTATGCGTGCTTGCGCTTTGTCTGGTAGCTCTTGAGCTAGTCGGCGAATTCAGGTGAGGCGCTCGATCGTCTACTGCTCAGCATAATCCGACTCTTCGATTTCCTCAGAGTGATTGAACGGCGCCAAAGAAAGAAAGAGGCTCCGTATGGTATCGCCGTCGGTCATTTGGCTTAGCTTGGACAGCAGCTCCTCTTGTCGTGGTTGGCCGAGGACAGCCCGGTATAGAATGAGCGAGTTGATGAGCCTCTCGTATCTTTGTTCAGCAACGCCGTATCTTCTCAAGTACGTGTGTCGTTCGATCTTCACGCTACCATCTGAGTAGCTCGGAAGACCCCAGTAGGGCGCTAGGCCCGCGAGTTTCGGGACATTGTCCGAATTGCTCTGATGCGTACGGTACGCCTGAGCGGTGACTGTTCCACGCTACGCCGATGATGTATGTCCACAGCGCCGATGCCTGTTCCATGCAGCGCCGATAATCGGGAGGGGCCGTTTCGACCCCTCCCGCTCTTCGTCGGTTTGCTCCTATTCCATTCCTCTCATCCGCTTGCGCATAGATTCCTCGCCTGCAATGTGGATGGTGTAGGACTTGTACACCACGCGGTCGATGACGGCGTCGGCAATGGCCCCGTTGCCCAGGTTCGCGTGCCATGCCGACGGCGGGAACTGCGAGCACAGGATGAGCGATCCGGTCCTGTCCCTCGCCTCGATTACCTCCATAATCTCCCTGGCCTCATTTGGCTTGACCTGCTCCAGCAGCCAATCGTCGATGATCAGCAGATCGCACTTGATGTACTTCTTGCGCTGCTTGAGCCATTCCTCGTCTTTGAAGACGGTGAGCTCGTCCAGCAGCTCCGGCAGCCTGGTGTAGCGCACGGTGTAGAACGCGTTGCAGGCAGCCACTCCAAGGGCGTTGGATATCCAGGTCTTGCCGGCTCCGCTCGCCCCTGTGACGATGATGTTGCGCCTGCTCGCGATCCACGAGCAGTTGGACAGCTCGACCATCTGGGCGCGGTCGAGTTTTCGGTCGTCATCGTAGCGGACATCGGCGATATTCGCATCCTGCTCGGGAAAGCCCGCCTGCCTCAGGTGCCGAAGGCGCTTGTTGGTCCTGCGCGAGTCCCATTCGGCGTCGACGATCATGGCGAGGCGCTCGTCGAAGCTCAATCCTGATGCCGCGGGAAGCTCTTCTTGGTCGCGATAGGCCCGGGCCATCACCGACAGCCTCATGTCGTGCAGCTTGTCCATAGTCGATTGGCTCGCCATCATCGTCCGCCTTTCTCGCCGTTGTCGGCGCCTGCGCTCTCGATCTTTCGGTAGTAGTCCTGGCCCCTCAGATAGGCGCCTGCCGCCTCGTCGGTGCGCCCGACTTCCCGGGCAAGTGCCGCTATTACGCCCTTTATAGTCTTGTAGCTGGGCCTCTGCGTCCTGAGAAGGGCCTTTTGGCACGCTTCCTCCAAAAGCTCCCCTCCATAGGTCTTCTCCAGGGCGAGCACGGCGCGGCACGAGCGGTACGACTGCTGCTCGATCCTGCGCGACGACAGGATGGCCCCGATCGCCCGCGCGGTGGCCTCCCCGATGCTCTCGGCCCACGACCTGAACCGCGCGCCGTCCCATTCGGCGTAGTCCCTGTGGGCATCCGGCATGTGGTCGGGGTTGGTGCGGTACTCGCCCTTGCGGTGAGCGCGCTCGTGCATGGCGATCCGCGTGCCGTCCGCCATCACCGACACGGTCCTCGCCGTCGCGACCACGGCGACCGTGCGCTTCACGAATTCGAACGGAACCGAGTACCAGCAGCCGTCGAAGCACACGTGGTAGTTAAAATTGACGGTGACCTCCTTGCGGGCCGTCATCTCGTAGGGAGTCGCCGGCAGCGGGATGAGCAGCGGTTTTTCCTGGGCGAGGAATACGCTCTCCCTGCTGCCCTCGCGCCTTTGGAAGGGGCGCGAGTTGATGGCGGCGACCTGGTCCGCAAGGGCCGAGTTGAACTCGCCGAGGGACATGAACCGCCTTCCCCTCAGCGCGAGCATGGCCTGGCGCTCGATGAGGCCGACTCCCATCTCCACGCTCGCCTTGTCCCTGGGCCTTCTGACCCTGGCGGGCACGACGGCGCACCCGTAGTGCTCGCTCATGCGGCGGTACTGCTCGTTGACGATGAGCGCCTCTTTGGTGTTCTTGGACACCGCGGTCTTGCAGTTGTCCGGCACGAGAACGGGGGTCGCGCCGCCGAAGAAGGAGAACATATGGGCATGGGCGTCGATCCAGGCCTGCTCGTCGGTTCTGTAGAATCCCTCGGCGAACAGGTAGTTGGAGTAGGGCAGGCATCCCGCGAACACGTAGACCCTCAGAAGTTCGCCCGTATCGGGATCGACCACTTCCGCCGTGTCCCCGACCCAGTCCACCTGGATGGTCTCGGCCGGCCTGTGGTCGATGCGCATGCGGATGTCGTGGGCCTGCGCCCACTTCCTGTACTCCCTGCAGAAGGCCGAGTACATGTAGGGCTCCTCGCCCCGCGACACGGCGGAATCGCAGTACTCGTTCCACAGAAGCGACAGCGTCATGCCGCGCCGTCCAAGCTCCCGGGCCACATGCTCGAAGTCGATGGCGGCCTTGTCCGTGGCCTTACGGCTCCTCTTCGGGTAGATAACGGACCGGATCGCCGCATCGTCCATCTCCTCCGGGAGCGGCCAGGAAAGGCCGCGCGCTCGTGCCGCTCGGATAACGTCCGAGACGGTCGATTGCGCGCAGCCGCAAGAGAAGGCGACGCTTTCCTGGCTCACCCCCATCGCGATCAATCGGAGGATTTCTCTGTACTTGACCATTCTTCTTTCCTTTCCCTAGATGGCCATAGGCGCCCTTTTGGCACCCAGGTGAATTCTAGGAAAGGAAGTGGAGGAGGAAAGAGCCTTAGGCTATCGGCAACGCGTGGAATGAGTATCGGCGACGCGCGGAATCATCATCGGACAAGCGCGCAGGAGGCACTCTGAAGCTCCATCTCGGCGGCAAGGCTCCGCTTCTGGTCTTCGAACAGCGCTTCCCAGAGATCTTCTCCTGCGTTGTAGGGCACCATGCTGCTCTGGGAGAGATTCTGCCTGATTGCCATATTCTCGTAGCGGTTGATTCTGCCCTCTCGCTGTTCGAGATCGATGGGGTTTGAAGGGAGGTTCCAGTGTACGATTTTGCGGCAGTAGGTGTGGAAATCTAAGCCCTCCTGACCTATCGAGGTGCTTGCAAGAACGAAGGGGCGGAAGGGGGAATTGAATGCACGACGCATGTTTTCCCGATGGTTCGAGCTTTTGTTTCCTCCCTCGTCTTCGAGGAATGCTGCCGCAAAGCCAGTTCTGAGCTTCAGGGTTTTCTTGTTATCCGAATCGGGGTTTGCCCTGAAGCTTGACAGGGTGTCGACGTCGTAATGGCTGTGCATGGTGTAGAGGGAGGGCCCCTTGAAACGGGAGACGTTGTCTCCGATCATATCGTGACAGACTGCATCGGCGTTTCTGCGCAAGTCAAGAAGGTGTCCGTACTCATCCAAAACGGATTGCAGGTTTCCGAAGGCGCAGTACCAAAGAACGCGACTCCACTGCGAGCTATATCGTTCCTCGACTTTCGAGAGTCCTGAGTCGACTGCGAGGGTTCCTGCCGGAGTGTTTGCCTTCCTGACAAATGCGGTGGCGAAGTGGTAACCAAGAAGCTGAGTAGAGCTCTCGCCCTTTTGACAGAGATTAAATGTTCGCATTGCGCAAATTGCAGGCGATGCGATGGCTATAGCAGCAAGGGTGTCGAAGAAGCTGGTCGGCAGTGTGCCCATGTCTTGAATAGGTTTCAAGGCGCACTCTCTCCACTCCTCAGCCAGATGACGTTCGGCCGAAGAGAGCGATTCATCGCGTTCGATTTCGCAGAAGAACGCCTCGGCGTTCGAGGCGCCATCCATGAGCGTGACTGCTCTGATGTACCAGGATGCGTCTATTCGGCCGTCGCTGTCGATGAAGTTGTCAAGTTGGTATCCCTGGTCTGCGAGCAGCGAGCGAAATCTGCTCTTTACGGTAAGAGCGGTTTTCGCCACGAGATCGGTGAGATCCATCTCCTCGGGGTATTGGGGCCATTCAACGCAAGAAGCGAGTTCCGTGGAGGGGTACATGAGGAGCGCCGCGCCCTTGCCGGCGGCATCGGAGAGGCGGAGTCGATTGCTGGGCAATCTTCGAGCTTCGTTTTCGACGACGTTCAGTTCCTCTGCATCTTGCTCGGCGTTTTTGTCGAAGTAGGAAAAATAGTGCTGTTTTCCGTAGGCTTCTGTGATAGAGCGCCGCTCGTCTTCATAGGAAATCAAGGTTGCCATCATGCGGGGCACCATAGTCCAAGAGGAAAACACGAGTGTTTTCGAGAAATCGTCCACACCAACGTAGGGGCCGACACTAACGCCGTAGTAGGGCCTTGAAGGGGGAACCCACAGAAGAGAAGAGGCGTCTTGGTTCGAGCTTGCGCCCGTGTAGAAGATGTCGTCAAGGAGTTTTCGGAAGCGAGAATTGGGAAAGGGGAGGGACTGGTAGCTCTCGATGTCGCTTTTTCGAATCCAGAGCAGCGACGGAGCACTGTGATTGGCCCGTTTGAAAAAGAGGTCGTCCTTGGCACGATAGAAGCTTTTATGGAAGCGGTCCCGGAGCTTATATCCTTTGAGGAAGGACAGAACGAAGGGGCACGATTCAGCGTACTCAATGGGGATAGCGCAATCGATTCCTATGGAGTTGGCCAGTCGGCTCACAGTGAGTTGTGCGGCTATGTCTTTTTCGTCTGCGACGATGCGCTCTTCCTGTGAACAGTCGTGGATAATGTCTCCGTATTCGTCGAGTCCGTCTCGTTCCGTGCGAGCCATAAGGCCTCTCAGTTCGGTCTCGGCCGCTTCTTTCGTCTCCCGTACTCGAAGCAATGCAGAACCGTCGGTCTCGTTAATGTATTGCGACAGGGCAACGCCATAGTTGCTCCATGCCTGCTCGAGGTCAGTTCGTTTGCGCTCGTTGCCGTCCGATAGAAATTTGGCCACGTCCAGGAAGTCATTATCGGACTGACCGTTAAAGTTCAGCTCACTTTCCGCTTCGGTGCGAAACGGCTTGAATGGAGTTGCCGACAAAAGGAGAACGCGTGGGGGATCGTTTTCTCTTCCTTCAGTACGAAGGAACTTGCTTGCAATAATGCCCATATCGCTCTCGTCGCTGCTGTCGAGCAAGTCGCGAAAACGCTGGAATTCATCCATGACGACAAGGTCGGGATTGAGGTTTTCGATACTGAGCAATGCATATTCTCTTCTGATACGCCCAATAAGCTCTCGGTCGCAATGCTTGCTCCCGGGTGTGTGGAGATGCGCGGCCAACTCCCTGAGGAGCTCCGTGCTCTTTTGGAGCCTTTTCTGCATGTCTGAAAGGTATGCCGCCTCATGCCCAACAAGTTCTTCGTAGTGCTGCTTCCAAAAGGGCCAACTTTGCGTGGCGTCGCAGATGAAAAGCTCCTCCAACTCTTTCTGGAGGTTGGCAAAAGCTTCGTGGCGTCTTAAAGTTGCAAAAATGAGCGCCCGTTCGTTGACGGTTCCCTGTCCCCCCGTCACATTGAATGAGGTTTCTGGGGTCAACGGTATAAGCTGGATGAAGTTGCCGTCTTGCTTCGCTTTGCGTTCGTTGATGTATGCGAAAAAGTGCTGCATGCTAAGGCGCGATTCGGTCTCTTTTACCTGATCGACAAGGTTTTCGCTCACTGAGAGCTTCGCGAGATTTTGGTTGACGATGGAGGCGTTGGAGCACACGTAGGCGACTTTGAACAGGTCGTCTCCCTCTGCGATGCGCAATGCGGCCGTCGTGGCTACTACGCCTCGGGCAACGAGGGTCTTTCCCAGCCCGACCTCGTCTGCGACAAGGACTCGACGAATGCCTCGGGAGAAAAGCCGATCGACATGGAGAACGGTCTCTCTCTGGAAAGGTTTGAGGTAGTCAAGCACGCGCCGGCGCGTTTCGTCGATCTCTTTCTCGAAGTTCGGGTATGCCATAACCTCTATCCTTCTTTAACAGTGCCGAAAGCTTCGAGCATTGCTCGGAGGCCGCCAAGGTCGTTGCTGTCCTCCTCAAGCATGCTGAGGCAGTCTTTGATGAGGGCTGAGGCGTTTTTGGCATCTGTGCGGAACGCCTCGATCAGGTTTTCGTAAAGACCTTCGAGTTTCAACGATAGCCCGTGCGTCGATCCTCCCTGTCTCGCTCTTGAGATGACGCTCGCATAAAGCTCTGGGTTATCGCTGAGTCTGAAGTTTAAATACTCGAGAAGGGCATTCTCGTCTTTCGCGCATACCTTCTTGAATAGGGCGCTTCGGCGCTTTTCGAGGATCTGCTGCGAGGTGCCGTTGAGGCTGCACTTTACGATGCCGCTTGAAGGTACGCTGCTCTCTTCCGAAGAAGCTGGAGCAAAGGTGATTCGTACGAATTCGGTAAGATGCTCAATGAGCACATGGTTAAAAACCAGTTCGTTGCTGTTTGCTTGCAGGCACTTTTCTGCCGTTTGGGTGATAAGCGAGTATCTAATGGTTCCCCCAGAGAGCGTTGGAGCGTCGGCGTTGTTGATTCTCAGCGTCACATCGTATTCTTGGGCGCTATCGGTGATGGTCATATCGATTTCGACGCGGCGCAAAAAGTGCGCGAATGCCCTTTCGATTTCGGAGTCCTTACGGGGCTCTTGATCGACGATATTCTCAACGCTTTCCAGACTCAATCGCTCGAAGAGGCTGCCGCGCTGTTGAGATTCTTCGTCGAGGCCGAGATCTTGGAGAATCTTGTCAAAGGATCCATCTTTCTCGGACACGAGGTGGACCATGACTTCATCGTTGGTCTCCATGCCTCTTCGAGTCGCATTCGCCGAGCCGTAGAAAAGATGTGTGCTCGGTTTGCCGGTTGCGTCGACTTCTTCAAAAACGAAGATTTTGGCATGGATATCTCTAGGCTCGGCTCGCCAAAGGTTACGGGCGTCGTCGTTCTGCTGCGATGCGGCTTGGTCGGTGAGTGCGTCTTGCAGGAGGCTTTCGTCGTTGTCGTCAACGAGTTCGTTTCTCACCGTGTAGATGGGGATTTTCAACAGCAGAGGGAGGTTGCTGGATTGTCCCAAGAGAGCGCTTCGCCTGGTGACGAGATAAGTTCCTTCTTCGTCGAGACCCCTTTGCAATGCGCGGCAAACGGAATTCAACGGATTGGTGCGGGTTAGATCGTCGGAAAGAAAAGGGGAAACGATGATGGCGCGGCGACTTTTGCCTAGCAAGGCGTTAAACTGCTTCGAGAAGCGGTTGCCGTTGTTGGCCCATTGCCCAGAGAAAAGGAGCGGGTGCTTCAGCGACCATGCCCGGTCTTCTGTTTTCAGATGCATGCGGGGCAGTTCAAGCGCAATACGCTCTACGCTTTGCTGAATAAAGTCGGCTCCTTTGCCGTTGGATGCATAGTTCGCGAGAACCTCAAGTGTGCCCTGGAGAGATGATCCTCCTGAAGCGCGGTACCCACTCATGATGTCCTTGATGGGTTTCGCGTCTGCGTGAAGCGTTCCTGCAACGTCCCAGCTGGCATCGAAGGTGAGGTTGCGGCTCAAGATGCATACTCGATACATGGCCTTTTCGGGCCTCTCGTTGCTGAGAAAGCGCAGTATCCAGAGTTTTGGGTGGAACGACGGATAGTCTTGCCCGTTCTCACCGCGTAAATCCACTTCTACGATGCTATCTTCGATTTGCGAGTAGAGCTGTTTATATGCGCCCGAGAAGCGAACCTTGCCCTTTTCGCAGAACACGACAAGTTTTCCTCTCATTTCGGATAGCGCGGCGAAAAGGGCCATGGGATTATCGGCTATGGCCGAATCGAGCGATGTCGAGAGGCCCAGGGAGAGGCAAGCGCTCATGAGGGCATCCAAGTCGAGCGAATAGGTTGTCCCCAAGGCGAAATCGAGATGAAACCCGGTTGGCGCAGTAAGGAGGTCTCCGTAATTCACACGATCCGTTCCCGAGTCTAGCATTCGCTCCTCCTAATCGTTGGGGCGGTGATTTCTGCGGCAAGGTTAAGCGCGTCTGTCAGGCGGTAAGTCAGCTCGGTGCCGCCGTAGGAAACGAGGTTTCCCTTGGAGTCTCGAACATAGGATGCCGCATCGGCGATTTTGGAGCGAGCCGGTCCTTTGAGGGATGCCTCTCTTCTTTCGATAAGGTCGTCGAGCGAAGAGAGATCGTTCCTCTTTAGATACTCTAGCGCCTTGCTCAGGAACTCGCAGGTTGTTCTATTTCGAGACATAGAGGAAGATGTTTCTGTCAGATTGAAGCATTGGCCCAAATCGCAGCGGTAGGCGCGCTCTCGGTATAATCCTTCGGGATCGGCATTCGCAATCCATTGGGCCTCCCGTTCCTCAACCGCAGCGTTGTCCGCAGCTTTGCGTGCGAGAACGTAATTAAAGCGAATATGCAGAAGTGCGGCCAAGGACGAGAGATTCGAGGCCTCGTCGACGAGCGCGTCGTCGTAGGATCGAATGAGCATGTTGCCGTCTTGAAGGATGGAGGCCAGTTGGACAAAGCTTTTTCCGCCATCGGACAGAGAGGCCGCTTCGCTTAGCTCCAAAAGTCGTTCTGGGCTTTCGAGGAGGGCGGCATAAAGACTTCTGGGCCATTGCTGACAAATAACATTCTTGAGCTGGGAAGACTCTTCCGGACTCAGTTCCAAGCTGATCTCTTCGCCCTTTTGCAATGCTGCTTTCCATTGGAAGTAGCATTCAAGCGGCACGTTCCAAAGTCCGCTGGTGAAGGAATTGCTGAATTCCTCGTCTTCTGGTGTTGCTTTGGGCTTGGAATGGGCGACGACCCTAAGGAAGCTGTTCAGCTTCAACCCGGGATCTTTAATGAGTCCGTAGGTCTGGGCTGCAGCCCAGTTCATATAGGTCGGAGTTTGCTTAACCCAACGGTTTGTGTTCGCAAACCCGCTTCCCGTGATGCCGGTTTGCGGCCTGCCGTGGTTGTCGGCCCAAGCAATCAAGGCGCGAGCGGTGTCCTTCTCGCCTTCCGTGAGCTTGTGCTGTATAGTCTCAAGGGGGTGCCCGGAATACTCTTCTTCCAGGTATTTCATGAGATATACGGTTAAGAAATAATATCGCGCATGGGTGTGGAGGGTGGAAGTACCGGGAAAGAGCTTGTTTGAAAAGCCGTCGCGCAGGGTACCCAGCCCAAGTTCGTCGATGGCGCCCGGGATTCTTGCCAGCTCCATTATCTCGAAAGCTCGCTGGCGTTCCTCTTCGGAAAAGCCTACCCAACCAAACATGGCATTCCTTTGTATGCATGCTGGTGCATGCGGTTTGCAAGGTCTTTCGCAGGGAGGAGCGATGCTTTCCTGTCGATCGTCGTGCAAGGTGCGCACAAGAAAGAAGAGCATCCACCCTCGGTCGCCAAACCCAGAAACATGCAGTAGCAGTCTCCTGAACGAGCAGATGCCCTTCTGTCTGAAGACTCGCTACCGAAGCACTCAGCCAATGCTGTCGCTATGACCCACGCAGGGTATTTCTGGGTTTGGCAACGTTGATTGTACCAGTCGGGATTGCCGTCAACAAGGACGGACCGGGAGGTCTAGGGTTTGGCGACCGAGGACCGGGATGTCGGGGCGCTCGCTACTGGAAGCCAATCACCGCAATCATAAGATGAATAGTTTGCCCCACGCTCCCAATATTGGGACGTATACTACGGGTATCGCCAAACCCGTACGATAGGAGACATCAGTGGCCAACCAGCCGAATCAGAAGCTCAAGCTGCTCTACCTGATGGAAATACTCATGAAAAAGACCGACGCGAGTCACGGTCTGACCATGAACGAGATACTCGGAGAGCTTGCGGCGCGCGGTATCGATGCCGAGCGCAAATCAGTTAGTCGTGACTTCGACGTACTGCGCGATTACGGCTTTGATGTACTTTTCGATTCTTCAGTCAAGCGCTGGCGCATGGGAGAGCGCCCTTTTGCGCCCGAGGAGCTCGTGATGCTCGTCGATGCAGTTCAAAGCGCGGGTTTTCTTACCGAGCGCATGGCCCTGGGCCTCATCGCGAAACTCAAGTGGTTCGCTTCCGAAAGCCAGGAGGCGCGGCTCGATCAGCGGCTCGATATGGCTGAGTATGTTAAGATGAACAATCCCGAGGTGTTCTGGAGCATCGATGCTATCCAAGAGGCCATGCACGTGGGAAGAAAAGTTGAATTCCGTTACTTCCATTTCGGTACGGACGGTCGGCGCGTTCTGAATCGCGACGGTCGCCTCTATCGCGCCACCCCATTGCGTCTTGTGTATGCGGAGGGGCTCTACTACCTGCTTACATACAACGATCATTACGATGATATGACACCTTACCGCGTCGATCGCATGGTGGATGTCGGCGTCTCCTCAGAACAGGCCACTCGCAACAAGAGCGTATCAACATGGAAGATGGCCGACGACGTGAGGCTTTCCTTCGGCGTTTATGGAGACTCGCCTCAAGAGCCTATCGTCATGGAAGTTGACGGACGCTATGTGAGCGTCATGCTCGATAAGTTCGGAGAGGACATGGACCTGTATCCCGTTGCAGACGGCCGGGCGAAAGTTTATGCGCGAGCTCCTCTCAGCCCGCAGTTTTACGGCTGGCTCTTTCAGCTAGGCACTGACGTCAAGCTTCTTGGCTCTAAGAAGGCAGTGGAGGCGTATAAATCCTATCTTCGCGATACTGCTGCGTTCTACGGAATTTAAAGAACGCTCTTCAACATAATGCGGCAGAGACCCATCAATGACTCACGCTTGGGCTTTCGAGCGGCTATTCTTCTGAGGCACCGAGCCAGACGCAAAGGAGGCCTTGATGGAATTCGCCGAAAGGTGCGATATCGCAGACGCGATCGTGGGAGCAGTGGGGGAGCGGTTCGGGGTGCGTCCCGAGGAGATGATGGACCATCAGCAAGAGGCAAGCATGGTTAGCGCTCGTCAAGTAGCTATTTACCTGTGTGTTGAGTTTGCCCAGCTTTCCCCTTGCGAGGTAGGGGAGCAGTTCGATTGCGACTGTCTCAATGTTCTCCATAGCGTTTCTGCTGTGGAGTTGCACCTTCGGGAGGATAAAGAGTTCGCCCAAACGATCGGCGGTCTTATAGGGGAGCTCCGCACGGAATACGGCGTTCCTCTGCGAATCGTACAGTGAGGAGAGCTGATGGCGTCGCAGCAGCAAAACGGAAATGGTTCTACGGGGCATATCGGTGACGTCCTCGAAGATGTGGTCCCGGAGCAATCGGCCACGACGAGGCCGATAGGGACCGATGGCCTGCGAACGGGGCTCGGGGCGTTGGACGACCTGCTCGGCGATTTGCCCTATTGCGAGATCGTAGGGGTGGTGGGTCGCTGCGGAGTCGTTGCCGATGCGCTCCTCACGATAGCCCGCAATGCCGCAGTGGAGGGGGCGTCGGTCTTGTATTGCACGAGCAATAGCGCTCCTGAGGTCGCGCTCGCTCTGGCATCGGCCATCTCGCATGTGCCCTTCGCGAGCTTGTTCGACGGGGCGTATAGCGAAGGAGAGGCGAGGATGCTCGATCAGGCGATCGGGAAAATCAAGAAATGGGACCTGCAGTTCATCGAGTTTGACGATCGCCCCAAGGGTTTCTTACGGAACCTGCATCGCGCCATAACGCAGGCGGTTGGTTTCGACGGGGCGTTTTCGGGGAGGCCCAGACTCGTCGTCATCGATTCTCTGTTGGATGCGTATTTGCATGAATGGCGCGGAGCAGTTTTTTCGGATGCGCTCAATGAACTCAATGAGATCGCCGTGCAGTCGCGCGCTACGCTGCTGTTCGGTTTTGCGGGGGAGTGTTTCGCGGGCGGCCTCGATTTCGATAGCGCTCTTCCGCATTTCGCCTACGCGACCATCGAGCTGAAAGAGCTGTACGGGTGCGAGCGAACCCTGCAGCCGGAATTGACGATCCGAGGTGAAGGATTTGCCTACGACGAGGTGCTGCTTGCCCGGAACGCCGAGACCCGTTGTGTGACCGATCTGCTGGCACCGAGCTACGCGGCTCCGGGCTGGGGGAAGGGCGACCGTGCGTGGACGGCCTGGGACGCCTATGAACAGGGCGGTCGGTCTCGGCCGCTCTTCTCGACCGATCGGCTCATGCGTCACGAGATCATGCAGACGGCAATGCCCTTCACGGAGCGAGCTCGAGAGGCGAGCGTTGCGGTGCGAGACGAGCAGTGGAGGACTCTCAGGAATTGGGCGTTCCGAGAGCGCCCGGACGTGCCTCTCGAGCTTCGCGACTTCGAGGCGTTCATCGCCTACGAGGTCGGTTTCGAGAAGGAGGCCGATTCGTCCTATCACTCGAAGGGGCTCTGCAAAGCCCTTCACGATAGAGTGATGGTTCGCGCGTCGTCCTCCGGTGAGCTGGAGTCCCAGTTGCTGCTTTCCCTGCTAGCGGCCTTCGTATTCATGGACGACTGCATCAACAAAGCGGAGGACGAGCGGGCAACTTACCGTTTCTGCGGCTAGGTGGTCGCCTGCGCCCTCCGCGCGGAGGGCATTCCATGCAAAACTCACTGTTTGTTCGCACACCGTGGGGCGACAGGCTGGTATCATGACAGCCGAGAAAACGACGAAACTTTGCGCATAGCCACACCACAACTGAAATCCGTGCGCCGCCGACCTTATCGAAGGGGCTGACGATGGCATTTGTCCATTTGCACAACCATACGGAATACTCGCTGCTCGACGGGCTCACCCATATCAAGGACATGGTGCGCCGCGCCGCCGAGCTGGACATGCCGGCGGTGGCCGTCACCGACCACGGCGTCATGTCCGGCATGGTGGAACTGTCGGATGCCTGCGACGCCATCGAGAAGGAGACGGGCAAGCGCGTGAAGCCCATCTTCGGCTGCGAGGTGTACTTCACTCCCGACGAGTCGCTGCGCAAGGACGTGAAGCCGAAGCTGTACCACTTGCTGCTTCTGGCGAAGAACAACGAGGGCTACCACAACCTGTTGAAACTCGTCAGCGAGTCCCATGTGGACAACTTCTACTACAAGCCGCGCACCACTTTCTCCATGCTGCAGAAGTACGGCCACGGCATCATCGGCTCGTCGGCCTGCATCGCCGGCGTCATCCCGAAGCTGCTCGACGAGCGCCGCTTTGACGACGCCGTGGAATGGGCCCGTAAGTTCGCCAGCTGCTTCGATGAGGGCGACTTCTACATCGAGCTGCAGAACCAGGGCATCCGCACCGACGCCGGCTTCACCCAGACCGAGCTGAACCACGAGCTCACCCGCGTGGCGAAGGCCGCGGGCTTAAAGACCATCGCCACCAATGACTTCCACTACCTGCTGAAGGAAGACGCCGAGGCCCAGGACATCATGCTGTGCATCGGCACCGGTTCCACGGTCAACCAGACGAACCGCATGAAGTTCGAGAACGACCAGTTCTACATGAAGACCGAAGAGGAAATGCGCGAGGCCATGAAGGATTTCCCCGAGGCCTGCGACAACACGGTGGAAGTGGCGGCGAAGTGCGACGTCACGTTAGAGCGCGAGCCCATCCTGCCGAAGTTCCCCCTGCCCGAGGGCGAGACCGAGGAGTCGTGGTTCCGCAAGCGCGTGCAGGAGGGCTTGGAGAAGCGCTACGGCAGCCCGGTGCCCGAGCGCGAGCAGAAGCAGGCCGATTACGAGATGGGCATCATCATCCAGCAGGGCTTCCCGGCCTACTTCCTCATCGTGCAGGAGTACATCGAATGGGCGCGCAGCCAGGGCATCGGCGTGGGACCCGGCCGCGGTTCGGCCGCCGGCGCCATCGTGGCCTACGCCATGGGCATCACCGATTTGGACCCCATGCCCAACGGCCTCATGTTCGAGCGATTCCTCTCGCCCGAGCGCGTGGAGATGCCCGATATCGACGTCGACTTCGAGCAGGGGCGCCGCGAAGAGGTCATCAACCACATCAAGGACGTCTACGGCGAGGACCACGTCTCCCAGGTGATCACCTTCGGCACGCTGCAGGCCAAAAACGCCGTGCGCGACTCGGCCCGCGTGCTGGACTACCCCTACGGGGTGGGCGACCGCATCTGCAAGATGATCGGCGATGAGCTGGGCATCACCATCGACAAGGCGCTGGAGACCAATCCCGACCTGAAGAAGGCCTACGATACCGAAGAGGACGTCAAGCGCATCATCGACGCCGCGAAGTCCATCGAAGGCCACGTGCGCGGCGAGGGCGTGCACGCCTGCGCCACCATCATCTGCCGCGACCCCATGAGCGACCATGTGCCGATGAAGCGCGACACCAAGGGCGGCGGCATCATCACCCAGTACGACGGCCACTACACGCCGGACCTGGGCCTTTTGAAGATGGACTTTCTGGGCCTGCGCACCTTGGACGTGCTTTCCATCGCCTGCCGCAACATCGAGGAGCGCACGGGCACGAAGATCGTTCCGGAGGAGATTCCCACCGACGATGAGCTGGCTTTCAAGCTTATGCAGTCCGGCAACATGGACGGCTTGTTCCAGGTGGAGGGCGCTCTGTACGTGAGCCTGTTCAAGCGCCTGCCTCCCAAGCAGTTCTCCGATGTCGTCGCTTCCATCGCCCTGAACCGCCCGGGCCCGCTGGAGTCCGGCATGGTGGAGGACTATATCAAGGCGGCGAAGAACCCGGCGGCCGTGCACTACTACGACGACCGCCTGCGCCCCATTCTGGAAGAGACCCACGGCACCATGGTCTACCAAGAGCAGATCATGCAGATCTCCATGGCCATGTCCGGTTTCTCCGCGGGCAAGTCCGACAAGCTGCGCAAGGCCATGGGCAAGAAGAAGCTCGACATCATGCGCCAGCTGCAGGCCGACTGGGACGAGGGCGCCGTGGCCAACGGCTACCCGCTCGAGATCGCCCAGCAGATCTGGGCCGACGCCGAGAAGTTCGCGAAGTACGCCTTCAACAAGTCGCATTCGGCCGCCTACGCCATCCTCGTGATGCGCACGGCCTACCTGAAGGCGCACTACCCGAACGACTTCATGGCCGCTGTGCTCACCAGCTACATGGGCAACACCGACCGCCTCATCCGCTACATCGCCAGCTGCAACAAGAACGGCACGCCGGTGCTGCCGCCGGACATCAACGCCTCCCGCGCCGAGTTCACCCCGGTCGAGGGCGGCATCCGCTTCGGTCTGGTGGGCGTGCGCGGCGTGGGCAAGAACGTCGCCGACGAGATCATCGCCGAGCGCGAGGCCAACGGCCCGTTCACCTCGCTGCACGATTTCGTGAACCGGCTCGATGCGAAGTGCTACAACCGCAAGACGCTCGAAGCCCTCATCAAGGGCGGTGCCTTCGACTCCACCGGCTACACCCGCAAGCAGCTCATGTATTTCGTGGAAGAAACGCCGCTTCTGGAAGGTGCGGCCAAGCGTCAGAAAGACCGCGATGCCGGTCAGGTGTCCATGTTCGACATGTTCGCCGACGACGCCGACTCCGGCTTCCAGGAGGACGTGCCCGCCCCCGACGGCGTGGAGTGGGACAAGCGCACCAAGCTCGCCTACGAGAAGGAGATCATGAAGATCTACGTGAGCGAGCACCCGCTGGCCCCCTTCGAGGGCACGCTGCGCCGTATGTCCCGCTACGACATGGGCATGCTCTCCGAACAGACCAAGGAGATCAAGAACGGCGTGTTCGTGGGCATGATCTCGAATGTGGCGACGAAGCTCACGAAGCGCGGCACGAAGATGGCCACGTTCACCCTGGAGGACACCACCGGCTCCATCGAGTGCATCTGCTTCAAGTACGACGACTTTGCCGAGGTCATCCAGGAGGACGTCATCGCGAAGATCAAGGGCAAGTTCGAGAGCGGTGACCGCGGTAACCAGATCATGGCCTTCGAGCTGGAGGCGCTGGAGCTTGACGAGGAAGATGCGCGGCCGAGCCACTTGGAGCTGCGGGTGCCCTCGCGCTCCTTCGACCAGAACCGCTCGGCGCACCTGAGTCGCATCCTGAACTCGTACCCGGGTCGCGACGGCGTGGTGCTCTTCGTGCAGCAGGCCGACGGCCGCCGTTTCCGCGCCGAGCTGCCAGTGTCGGTAGATGCCCAGTCCACGGTGCTGAAGGCCGAGATCCGCGACCTCTTCGGGCCAGAAGCGATGATTGCCTAATGGAAATCTCGCGACCGAGCTTGGAAGAGCGGGCGGCCGAGTGCGCGTGGGAGCTCACGTTCTCGGCGACGGTGGCTTATGACGGGGCGCCGTTTGCGGGGTTCGCTAAGCAGCCGGGGCAGCTCACCGTGCAAGGGGAGTTGGAGCAGGCGCTGTCGTTGTTGTTCCGCCGGCCGGTGGACGTGGTCTGCGCCGGGCGCACCGATGCCGGCGTGCACGCCCGCGGGCAGGTGGTCTCCTTCGATGTCGACGCGTGCGAGTTGCGCGACCGCACGCCCTACAACCTGCGGCGCTCGCTGAACGCGCTCACATGCGAGGGCATCGTGGTGCGTGCGGTGGAGGAGCGGCCGCGGGGCTTCTCGGCCCGCTTCGACGCCCAGTGGCGCGAGTACAAGTACTTCCTCGCCACGGGGGATACGCCTCCGGTGTTCACCGATCGCACCGCCTGGTATGTGGGTCCGAACTTGGACATCGCCGCCATGGAACGGGGCGCTACGCACCTCATCGGCGAGCACGACTTCAAGAGCTTTTGCATGGCCGCTTCGGCCGTCGGCAAGCCGACCTGCCGCAATGTGGAGGAGATCTCCATTGCCTCCGAGGAGATTCTGGGCGAGCCGCACCGCGTCATCACCGTGCGGGGAAACGCCTTCCTCCATTCCATGGTGCGCACCATCGTGGGCACGCTGGTCATGGTGGGCCGCGGCCAGCGCGACACCGACTGGGTCGCTGAGGTCCTTGCTGCCCGCGACCGCCAAGCCGCCGGCGAAAACGCCCCCGCCCGCGGCCTCATCTTCTGGTCGGTAGGGTACTGAGCGTTGTTTTGTTCAGTGCTCTCGTAATGCACGTAATGCACGTAATGCAGCATGTTTGCGCCGTGGCATAACGCGCCTACCCGACGTCGTATCTTCTAATCGGCGGGGCACTTGTTGCCCGCTTGCGTGGATCGCCTGCTGAGCGGTTGAGAGTGCTCCGCTCACTCGATTCGCGTCCTGCCGCCAAAAGTGCGTTGGTCAGCCTCATCCAAGGGCGCATTGTCCAAAAATGTAAGGAAATCGGCGTTTATCAGCGTCACCATCAGTGTTTTGACGCTGATAACCGCTGATTTCAATCATTTTCTGGCCCCCCAGACGCTGATAAACGCCGATTTGCCTACGTTTTCAGGATCTTTGACGCTGCAATACGTCGGTTTGCCTACGGGGTCGGGCGGTGCCGACCATTCGAGAAGACGTTGGTCGATAAACACGAAAAGATCCGCACTAACCAATCGCCTCCTTCTTTTCCATCGCTTTCTTGGCTTGGCAACGTCTCGAAATGCTCCAGCATCGGTCTTCCTCAGGGGATGGCGGAGAATGGTATGCGAGCATCGTTCTATTTGCTATATCGGTAGACGGATTGATAAATAGGCTCATTGCTCATCAATGATGATCCCGTAGAGTTCTCGATTGTTCGACCGTCGCGCGGCTCTGCCTGATATCTTACGCGGCATGGATTTGACTTTCAGTCACATAACTGCCCTTGTGCTTTTGAGGATATGGTCGTGCAACCATCCTTTGACATTGCGCGCCTTCCACGATCTCCGTCCTCGCGATGCCGGGCACCTTCCTTTCCGCCATCTGCGTGAACCCAGGCCTATTGTCGGGTCGGCCGATACCGAAGCAGCCGTCAGGATGGCCATCGAAAACGTGAAGAAGCCGAGCATGCGCCACACGCTCGATAAGCTTTGGGACGAGGCCTCGGAAAAGAATCCGCTCCATGTTCTTGTGGGGCCTAAGCGCGGACGGCATTCAACTCAGCGCATACTGTTTCACCAAATATCCGCGCCCCTGCCGAGCCACGCGCTCCTGGAAATCGCTCCTGGCATAGCCGTTTGCTCTCCAGAAATGGTGTTCGTCCAGATGGCTGAGGCCCTTTCTGTCGCTGAACTCATCGCGCTCGGGTACGAGCTTTGCGGCTGCTACCCGTTGGATACTGAAAGATCCGAGGCTCTCGTGCGGGCGCCCCTCACAACACCCGCCCGCCTCAGCGCCTTCGTCGATCGCGCCGATCGCGTAAGAGGCGTTCGCAAGGCGCGGATCGCCGTCCGATATGTTCGCGCGAAATCGGCCTCACCTAAGGAAACGGAGATGGATGCGCTGCTCCTCACGCCGCAGAAGTGGGGAGGAATGGGCTTTCCGGAGGCTCTCGTCAACGAGCCGGTCTCCCTCTCTTCGCAAGCGGCTCGAATCCTCCGTGGCAATCGGGTGGTTTGCGATCTGCTCTGGCCGCAGTACTCTTTGGCAGCCGAGTACGATGGGCGTGAGGCTCACCTTTCGAGACACCAGCAAACAAGGGATTCCCGGAGGCGAGATGCATTGCTGGCCAATGGCACCGATGTTGTAACCATTACTTCGCCGCAAATAGACGGCGTCTCCGATTTCCTGGAAGTTGCTGATGCGATCTCGCGAAAAATGAAGCGACGGCCTCTCAAGCGTACGGAGACCTTTTGGGAGCGGCATCTGCAACTACGTCATGGCATAAGATCTTACCATTGCAATTACTTGTCGCGGCCATCCCGAAGAGACGATGCAATGCCTGATGGCCCCGCTCCTCGATAGGCTTTTGGCTCAGGGGCTAATTGACCACGACCACCCAAGCAGTTGTCGGTTGGTCCTGGAAGAGTCGAACAATGCTTGGCGACAGGTGGGTGGCCGGAGATTATTGAGCCGTCTCGACGGGTGTTCAAGCGTAGGTTTGGCTGAACTTACTTTTCGGGGGGTCGGATTGGCCGTTTCTGTATTCGAATCGGCGTTTATCAGCGTCACCACCAGTGTTTTGACGCTGCTAACCGCTGATTTCAATCATTTTCCGGCTCTCGGACGCTGATAAACGCCGATTTGCCTACAGGATTGGCTGGTTGAACCGTTCTGCGAGCTTGCGTGCCTGTAGCTACGGATTTCAGTGCGCAATCGATCGCTTCCTGCACGAACGGTCTGCATTTCTGCTACGATAGAAGCATCGTAATTTTGCGCGTGCGCACAAGAAAAGGGGAGCGCTATGGAGACTGCAGAGAAGTTGGCGCCGCTCGGGTTCGGATTCATGAGGCTGCCGTTGACCAATCCGGATGATCCGACGTCCATCGACATCGACAAGTGCTGCGAGCTGGTTGACATCTTCATGGAAGGTGGCTTCACCTACTTTGACTCCGCCCGTGGCTACCATGGCTGCAAGTCTGAGTGGGCGCTCAAGAAGGCGCTGGTGGAGCGCTATCCGCGTGAGTCGTTTACCATCGCCACGAAGCTGCCGGCTTGGCTTGCCAAGAACGCCGAGGAGGCTCGGGCCATGTTCGACATCTCCCTTCAGGAGTGCGGCGTCGATTACTTCGACTACTATCTGCTGCACAACCTGGGGGAGAGCCTCACGCCCGGTTTCGAGGAGTACGGTCTGTGGGAGTTCTGCGCCCAGAAGAAGGCCGAGGGCAAAATTAAGAAGTTCGGCTTCTCCATTCACGACAACGCCGAGGAACTGGAGAAGGTGCTCGATGCGCACCCCGAGGTTGATTTCGTGCAGCTGCAGATCAACTACGTCGACTGGGAGAGCGACATCATCCAGTCGCGTAAGTGCTACGAGGTGTGCCAGGAGCGCGGGCTTCCCGTGGTCATCATGGAGCCGGTGAAGGGCGGCACGCTGGTGAAGCTGCCCGAGGCCGTGGCTGATGTGCTGCGTGAGACCGAGCCCGGCGCGTCCATTGCCTCGTGGGCTTTGCGCTTTGCCGGGTCGCTGCCGAACGTGATCGCGGTGCTCTCGGGCATGAACACGCCGGAGATGGTGGCCGAAAACGTCGCCATTATGCGCGATGGCGTGCCGTTGACGGAAGGGGAGCACGCGGTCATCGAGCGCGCTCGCGAAACGCTGGCCGCCCTGCCCGGCGTGCCCTGCACCGACTGCCGCTACTGCATGAAGGGCTGCCCCGAGGGCGTGCACATCAACACCATTATGCAGTCGCTCAACATCTACGACCAGATGGGCGACGCCTACCGCGCCCAGGAGAACTACAACTGGAACACCGGCGCCGGCAAGGCGAGCGTCTGCATCCAGTGCGGCGCCTGTGAGAGCGTCTGCCCCCAGCATATTGAGATCGTGAGCCAGCTTGAGCGCGCAGTGAAGCTGTTCGAGTGGTTCTAGTTGAGGAGAGCGACTGAGCGCGCCCCGCATCCTCGCCCCCAGCGCCTAGCGCTCTCCGTTTCTCGGAAACATGGGGCGTTCAGGTTAATTTCACGCTATAATCACACAGTTTCAACGGGCGGCTGCACCGTGCGCGATGCAGCCGCCCGTTCCTTAAAGGTAGGCGAGGGCGCGCGGGCGCCTTGGAAATGGGAAAGGAAGACTATGGCAGGAGAGATTAAGAAGCAGCGCGCTTCCTGGTCGGGGAAGTGGGCGTTTATTTTGGCCGCGGCCGCCTCGGCGGTGGGCCTGGGGAACATGTGGCGCTTCCCCTATCTGGCGGCGAAGTACGGCGGGGGCACCTTCCTGCTCACCTACGTGGTGCTCGTGTTCACCTTCGGCGTGTCGCTCCTGCTGCTGGAGACGGCGCTCGGCCGCAAGACGGGCCAGTCCGCCATCGGTGCCTTCAAGGCCTTCGGCAAGAAGTACGCCTTCATCGGCATTCTGGCCTCGGCGGTGCCCTTCATCATCACGCCCTACTACTGCATCATCGGCGGCTGGGTGACGAAGTACACGGCGGCCTACCTGGTGAACGGACCGGAGGCCTTAGCCGACGGCGGCGACTTCTTCACCGGCTTCATCACCTCCAACGCCGAGAGCTACATCTGGATGCTCGTGTTCATGGCCATCGTGTTCGTCATCGTGGGCCTGGGCGTGAAGGGCGGCATCGAGAAGGCGAACCTGTTCATGATGCCCGCGCTCATCATCATGGCCGTCGCCATCGCCATTTACACGCTCACCATGCCGGGTGCCGTGGAGGGCGCGCTGTACTACCTCACGCCGGACTTCAGCAAGTTCTCGCCGGAGCTCGTGATCGGCGCGTTGGGGCAGATGTTCTACAGCCTGTCGCTGGCCATGGGCATCATGATCACCTACGGCTCCTACATGCGCAAGCAGGATAGCCTCACCTCATCGGTCGTGCGCATCGGCGGCTTCGATTTGGGCGTCTCCTTCATCGCCGGCCTGCTCATCGTGTCTGCGGCCTTCGTGGCCATGGGCTCCGGTGACGCGGTGGCCGCCAAGGCGGGTCCCTCGCTCATGTTCGTGACGCTGCCGACAGTGTTCGTCGACATGGGCGGCATGGCCACCATCATCGGTTTTTTGTTCTTCCTGCTGGTGCTGTTCGCCGCGCTGACGAGCGCCATCTCGCTGGTGGAGACGCTCGTCTCCATTGTGCATGACGGCCTTCAGTGCACGCGCGCCAAGGCCCTCGGCATCGTCATCGCGTTCGTGGTCATCGCCGGAGCTATCATCAATGCGGGCTACAACGGGCTGTCGTTCATCGAGCCCCTCGGGGCCGGTTCCTCGATCCTCGATTTCGCCGACTTCATCTCCAACTCGGTGCTCATGCCCATCGTGGCGCTGCTCACCTGCGTGTTCGTCGGCTGGATCGTGAAGCCCAAGACCATCATCGACGAGGTGCGCATCTCCTCGAAGTTCTCGGCCGCCGGCGCTTGGACGATCATGATCAAGTACATCGCCCCGGTGCTCGTGATCATCATCCTGGTGGCCTACGTGGCAGCCCAGTTCGGCTTCTTTTCCATGTAAACCGCGCTGGTCAACGAGATTTCCATGGCGAAGGGCGTCCTTGTGGGCGCTCTTCGTTGTTTTGCGGTAGGATAGTCAACTACTGAAACATTAGTTAGATCGAAGGATTTTCATGGCTCTCTCAATCGGTATCGTGGGGCTGCCGAATGTCGGCAAGTCCACGCTGTTCACGGCGATGACCAACAAGGGCGGTCTGGCCGCCAATTACCCGTTCGCCACCATCGAGCCCAACGTGGGCATCGTGCCGGTGCCCGACGACCGCCTGCAGGCGCTGGCCGAGATCGACCATCCGGCGAAGATCGTGCCCGCCACGGTGGAGTTCGTTGACATCGCGGGTTTGGTGGCCGGAGCGAGCCAGGGGGAGGGCCTCGGCAACCAGTTCCTCGCGAACATCCGCGAGACCGATGCCATCGCGGAAGTGGTGCGCTTCTTCGGCGACCCGGACGTGACCCACGTGGCCGGCAAGGTGGATCCGCAGTCGGACGTGGACACCATCAAGACCGAGCTCATCCTGGCCGACATCGCCACGGTGGAGAAGGCCATCCCGCGTCTGGAGAAGGAGGCCAAGCGCGACAAGGCCGGTATCGCGAAGCTGGAGACGGCGAAGAAGGTGCTCGCGGGCCTGAACGAGGGCCATCGCGCCCGCACGCTGGGGCTGACTGAGGACGAAGTCGCGGCCATCTACGAGCTGCACCTGCTCACCATGAAGCCGATGCTCTACATCGCGAACGTGGACGAGGACGCCGTGGACGCCGAGCTGCCCGAGATCGACGGCTGCACCCCGGTGCCGATTTCCGCGAAGGTGGAGGCCGATATCGCCGAGCTGGCCGAGATGGATCCGGACGAGGCCAAGGAGTACATGGAAGCGCTGGGGCTCACCGACAGCGGTCTGGCGCGCCTCATTCGCGAGGCCTACCACCTGCTCGGCCTGCAGAGCTACTTCACGAGCGGCGAGACCGAGACCCGCGCCTGGACCATCCCCGTGGGCGCGAAGGCCCCCCAGGCCGCCGGCGTCATCCACACCGACTTCGAGCGCGGCTTCATCAAGGCCGAGACCGCCAGCTTCGAGGACTACGTGGCCCTCGGCGGCGAGAAGGGCTGCCGCGACGCGGGCAAGCTGCGCCAAGAGGGCAAGGACTACGTCGTCCAGGATGGCGACGTCATGCACTTCAAGTTCAACGTGTAATACGTCGCATTCTGGAAAAGATGCAGGCTGATACCGAACAACGGAAAGGGCGCGACTCCGTTTGGAGTGCGCCCTTTGTCATTCTGATGGCGGTAAACTTCTTCCAGTCGATGGCGGCGTTCATGGCCAATGCCACGCTGCCGGTGTTCGCGGACTCGCTGGGGGCGACGGCTTCCATGGTGGGCGTCGTCGTGAGCTCGTTCACGTTGTCGGCGCTGCTCGTGCGCCCCTTCGCCGGCCCTGCCTTCGACAGCTTCTCGCGCAAGCGGCTCCTGCTTATCGCCCAGGGCATCATCTGCCTTTCGTTTTTCGCCTACGGGTTCGTCGATTCGCTGGGCGTGCTCATCGCCATCCGGCTCTTCCACGGCGTGGGCATCGGGTGCAGCGGGCCTTTGGCGATGTCGCTCGTGTCCGAGTACCTGCCGGTGACGAAGTTCGCCAGCGGCATCAGCATTTACGCGCTGGCGCAGTCCTTCGCCCAGGTCATCGGGCCGGCGACGGGGCTCTATCTGGTGGATGCCGTGGGATTTACGGCAGCGTACTTCCTGGCTGCGGCGCTTCTGGTGGTGGCCATGGCCGGCATCTTCGCCATCCGCGAGCCTTATCGCGAGCGCCTGCCCTACCAGCTGAAACTCTCCCGCATGTTCGCGCGCGAGGCCGTGGGCAAGGCGGCCGCCCTCATGCTCATCGCCGTGTCGTTCTCGTGCATGGGATCCTATGTGGTGCTCTACGGCTACGGGCGCGGCGTGGCGGATATGGGGCTGTTCTTCGTGGTGTACGCGCTGTGCCTGGTGGTGACGCGCCCGGCTTTGGGCGGCCTTGCCGATAGGGTGGGAACGCCCCGGGTGCTCGCTTTCGGGACGGTCTGCTTTGCGGTTTCCTATGTGGCGCTCTTCTACGCGCAGGACTTGCCTGGCTTCTTGCTCGCCGCCGTCATAGGCTCGGCGGGGTTCGGCTGCTGCGCGCCGCTTCTGCAGTCCATGGGACTCGCCTCGGTGGGCATCGATCGGCGCGGGGCGGCCAGCAACACCATGTTCACGGGCCTCGATTTGGGAATGCTTGTGGGCCCGGTGGCCGGGGGCGCGGTGGCCGAGGCTCTGGCGCCCGCGGCCGGCGGCATCACGGGCGGCTACGGGCTCATGTGGCTTGTCATGATCGTGCCGGCCTTGGGCACGCTGGCCATCGCCCTGGGATGGAGCCTGCGGGGGAGAGCCCAGCGACGCTAAAAGGTGTGCGAGAC
>OLNT01000299.1_pt1 | contig 33732 bp, 38 predicted proteins | sample 1672641 | NCBI WGS metagenome assembly OLNT01 (sample SAMEA3136708, study PRJEB25190) | human gut metagenome
ATTGTTTTTACTGATCCGGATCACAGAGACAGATTTCGGTCCGGGAGCAAACCTTTCCCGGATGTCTTCCCGGTTTTTCAATGCATCCTCGAAGGTCGCAATATCTTTTCCGTCAAAATCATAAACTGCCAGCCATTTTCCCAGTTCTTCATCCAGGAAACGGATCTTTTGGAAAAATACCACTGGGGCTTTTTCTTCTGCTTCCAATCCTTTGACCAGCTGGACAAACTGAACGGTTTCGCCCATCATACACCGGATGCCATAAAGCTCTGTATCCAGGACAAACATCTGGTTGTTTAACTGAACCATCTGCTCTTCCATTTCTTTCTTTTTCTCCCGGATAAGCTGTGTCTTTTCCGCATACTTTGCTTCCAGTTCCTGCTTCAGTTTTTCCAGTTCCGCCTGCTTTTCTTTCTCCAGCTGTTCCAGTTCTTTCTTCTTACCATCAATCTCTTTCTGCTTATTTCGGATACCGGAAGCTACCTCTTTTCTGGAAGCTGAGTTTTTGCTGACCAGAGGATATTTTCCCATTAATTCCGGACATGTATCAAGGTCTGTGTATTCTTTACAGAAAACAGTGCTATCCGGGAGTCCGATCATCAGACTTCCGGACTGAAGAACAGCTATGCCATCAAGAAGGTACAACAGATCCCAGGAAAGGCCCATACTGTCCAGGTAATCCTGGTGCTGTCTGATACTGTCCAGTTTAAACCCGGAAATCTCCCCAAGCGGACATCCGCAGCCATCCGCGTCTTTTCCTTCTCCTGTTTTGGTATACATACTCCAGAGAATGTCCTGGATCTCTCTGGGAACAGACCAGCGGACGGACACATACCATCCGGGTTCTTTTTTCATGGAATGCTCTTTTTCTGTTTTTACGAAATTATCAAATTCTTTCCAGATAATATTTGCTGTACCGATCTTCTTCATAAGGCACCACCTTCCATATTTATTCCGCAAAATTGAGACGATGCAGAAGGATTTCACCGAGCGCACTGGCCAGACAGAAGATCAGAGACCTGTCGTTGATCTTTATGCTATACAGGACCTGGAAAGCATATTCCGGGTTTTCCGGCAGCTCTACGATCCTGGTATCTGTATCAAGACTTTCATCCGGCACACACTGGATCCCGGCCTTTTTCATCGCTTCCATTAAAGTTTCCAGCGATACCGGTACCGTCAGACCAAGAACCTGTCTCGTCACTTCGGCACACTCTGCCATCTCATACCGCATATTCATATACCTTACATATTCATTCATGGACTTCCTCCGCATTTCATCGCCTTTAATATCTTACTTTAATGCAATGATAGCATTTTTCTTTCAGGAAATATACCGATACGAAAAAAGGCAAAACTCCGAAGATACAGGAATTTTGCCATTTCTATCAATTTTTTTCTAACATCTCAAATGCTTTTATATTTGTACTTTTTAACTTCTGCCACGAATACTTACATGACTGACACCTGCATCTCTGTATTTTCTCAATAATCTCCTGTTCTGTGTCATATATGGATGCCACGGACGGACACAAAGCAGATTCTCCAAGCTTGATCTCTCCTGCCGGAGATATGGATGGAGTACAGACTTTTCCTGCACGAAACAGCGTATTGACTATTCCGCGGATGGAATCCACTCCCTGTTTCGCAAGCAGCCTTACATTTACACATTTCGGAGCGATCGTATTCCACCAGGAATCATCGAAATTTTCCAGAGTCCTTCCCTGCGGATACAGACACTTATTCCCGTTTCCCGGAACACCTTCGATGACTGCATCCAGCTTCTTTAGCCGATACTTCTGTTTTTCTGAAAGCGGCTGCGGATAAAACCGCGGATCGTCCGTCACCTGGATCATGATCTTTTTCTTTCCGTATTTTTTCTGCATATCCTGTACCGCCTCAAAGATATCCGGAGTATCTGCGAGTTTTCGTCCGTTTGTAATGAACGACAGCGGAAATCTTTTGTCCCATTCCTTTTCGATGATTTTAAGCAGTTCCAGGATATGCGGGTTCTCAAACATTTCTCCACCGGAAAAGATCAGGTTCGGCACTTCTTTTTTTTTACAAAAAGCCAAAACATCTTTCAGGATTTCCGGCGTCATATCTGTCCCATTAGGTTTGCAGTCCGACATACAGTGGTTGCATCCCATATTACAGCGATAAGTTAAATCGATTAACATTGTCTCCTCCTCATTTGCATATACAACCCGGTAATGTCATCCAGATATTTACTTGGATCTGACTTAATCATCTGTACAGCTTCCCATGGCAGCGTATTCTTTGATCCAAAGAAAAACAGAGTTCCGGATTCATTGATACACTGGCATATGGTATCCTTCTTTACATACACGCGGCCCACGCTGCAAAAATAAGCATCAAAATCCCTTTTATAAACATAGATACTGCCCGATTCCAGAAAATGCGGGCTTACAACAAGATTTGATGAATCTGCTGGCACGACATCAATCCTCCTTCGTATTAATCCGCGGAATCCAGTCCTCTTCCACTTTCTTTAATAAACTCTTCGGCACACACTCTTTTAATGCAGAATTTTCCGCCAATGCCATATCGATCAGATAAAAGTCGTTTCCATTCTGCATGATATCCATGCTCCACTGTCCGGTTAAGCCTATCTCCGGAAGCATCCTTTTCAGATTTTCCTTAACTTTTCCGATATTTTTTCGATACTGTTCCATCAGTTCTTCTTCCGCAGCAGAGTACGTGATGTAATCATGCACCTTATCCGGTTTGGTGGAATCCGCGGAGTGTCCAAACCGTTTCTTCATCATTTCCGGCTCCCAGTATGGGCTGCATCCAAGAATACGGTCAGAATCAAAATCCACAAAGATACGGTACTCCGGACGGAGCGGCAGGCCAAAATAGATCTCTTTCGCTCCCGGTTTCGGCTGGATATATTCCCGCACTACCCATTCTGTCGTAGTGGATACGCCATAGATACATGGCTGGTTCCTGCCAGACAGGTCATAATGCGCCATGCACAATGCCTGGAAATGGATAAACAGCAGGTACTCCCCAAGCTCACGTACTTCCTTTTCCCCCAATACATGGGCATTGCGGAAATCAAACTTGCTGGAATAGGTCCCGGTTTTGATAAAGTACTCTTTCTCGGGATCCAGTCCAAAAGCTTTTTGGCAGAACTCATCCACGATACACAGTGTAGATGGGTTCAAAGACATATATTCCATCCTGGTCAGCTGCAGCAAGGGAAGCGGCACTTTCAAAACCTTCGTCTGTGGGATCTTAAAAAAATCCTGTTGTTTGACTGCCTGTACAAGAGGCGGCATCCAGTATCCCATGCTGTTCCTGTTACGGTCAATGATCTTATAAGTTATTGGATCAAGGTCCTGGATATCAAGGCCCTGACGGAACACACCGTAAAGCTGCATTTTCTTTTTCGGATCCTTACAGAGCAGGAAATCCCTATATACGCTTAAAAGCATCCCGGACGCAGCTTCTCCGATATCCCGTTTATACAGATATCCGGTAAGCTCCGGGCGGTATCCTTCCGGGACAGCCTTTAGATCCTCATTGGTAACCGGGACATAGTTTTCCGGAAGGGAATCAAAGGTCTGCACATGGTCATCCGTTCCATCCCAGACATAGACTGCGGCGCTATCCAAAAGCTCTGCTACGATCCTCTGGACAAGGGCATCAAGGTGTACATTCTCCGCAGCAAAATCAGAAAGAAAACATTTTTCACTGACTGCCTGTTTCGCATTGACTGCAAAAAAGTTGTTACTTACCTTGTTTTTGACATGCTTTGTATAGGATTCCTCAAAGCTGCGGAGGGCTTCCGGATCCGTTTTGATAAATTCCGCAATCTCTTCCTTCGTCATCATTGCCTTTTTTGCCTTTTTTCCGAATACATTCTCCAAGTTAAACATATCTCTTCCTCCGTTTTTCTTCATAATATGTCAAAATATCAATCTTTTTTGTTCATGCGGAAATTTCTTCATTTTATCTGAAACTGATCATGAAAGGAGAAAAAAAATGTTAAGAACAAGAGAATTCTGCAAGAAAACGGTAACGGAAGAACTTCGCCCCGGAGATGTAGTACAGCACTTTAAGAGAGGAATGACCAACTCCGACGACCATAATGCATACCTCTACAAGATCATCTGTGAGGCAATACACACGGAAACTAAGGAACCCATGGTCGTATATCAGGCATTATATGGCGATTGCGCAACCTATGTCCGTCCAAAAGAAATGTTCCTCGAAAAAGTCGATACCAAAAAATACCCAGATGCCAAACAGGAATACCGGTTTGAAAAATATGCGGGAATCCCTCGTCTGAAGTCCGAAAAGGAAATACCCCGGGAACTCAAACATTCCCCCATCTCGCTTCGGATACTGAATGCCTTACATACCATCGGAATCACCAGATTCTCAGACTTTTCCAACCATACCAGGGATGAGATCCACGCCATCCCGGGGATCGGACCTCGTGCCATGCTGGAATTGGATAAAGAATTAAAAAAACGCGGAATCCACTACAAACAAAATCATACCGTCTGACAACTATCAGACGGTTTTTGTCATATTATGGAAAAACAAGGAGGCCACACATGAGAAGATTAACAATCAAAGGATTTAAAACAGCAGGGTTTCTGTTGAAAGCAGCTGCTTCCGGGATAGAATCCCTGTTAGAAGAAACATATCCCGTACTCAGAGAAGGGGCAAAACGGATCGGATTAAGCCCAAAAGACTTTACTCATATCGAGATCTCAAACAAAGCATTTAACGAGGCGACATCCATCAAAGGCATTTATCCATTCTGCAAGATCACGTATATTGCAGATCACATCGATGGATTCCAGTACCGGATCCGTATCGGCTGGAAGAAAACAGATGAAGATATTGTCCCGGATATTCTTTACATCCAGAAAGTCATGACAGACGGAGAATTTGATCTTGATTATATTCTTTCTTTTACAGAAAATCCCGAGAAAGGATGTTGCTGGGTCAGCGAAGGAAAACGTCCTCGCCGTATTGTAAACAATATCCCTGACGGGTGGATCGGTGTAGAAGAAGACCTGCCGGAACCGGGAAAGCTTAACGAGAACACTCTCGACTACCAGAAATATATGTGCCTAGTCCAGGTGGTGGAAGGAAAATCCGCGGATGCCCGCCCGTTAGCCTTTACGGAAAACCGTCGATGGGTTAACGGGAACGTAGACATGACAGATTACGTTTTAGCCTGGCAGGATATCCCGAAATGCAGGAATGAAAAAGTAGTTTTGCCAATTTAACCCCAAAAAGTGAATTCGAATTCACTTTTTTAAATGGAGACTGAAAAAAGAGCAGGATATTCTGCTCTTTTTTCATAATCTTTGCTCATATTATCTAACAAACATCCAGGACATTCGCCTGAATACTGACAGTCCCCTGCCACTCATTTAGATCCGGATAATACAGCATCTTAAAATCATTGAGCTTACCATCCTGATTCAAGATCCGCTCTTTTTCTTCAATGTCATGGAAGCATACCCCGTTCCGGCATACAGCACTGTTAAAGGCGATCTTCAGGACATTTTTGTTTTTTCCAATGATCTGTGCCTGGCTTGCACTGACATTCTGCTGGGCAAATACAGGTTTTTCATTTCCTTTGCCAAAAGGCTCCAGGATATCCAGCTGTCTGATAAACCATTCTGTCAGATAATCTACCGGCATAACCACATCAATCATGACTTTTGCTACAAAATCCGCTTCCGTCAATCCGCAGCGCACATTCAGCTGTTTCCGGAACTCTTCCAGGTTTTCTTTTTTTAAGGACAGACCGGCAGCTAACGGATGTCCGCCAAATCCCAGCATCAGGTCTCTGACTTCTGACAGTTTTTCAAACATGGAATAAGCTTCAATGGAACGTCCGGAACCTTTCAAAAAGTCCCCATCCCCATTGGTCAAAACAATTGCAGGCTTGTTATATCTTTCCCTTACTTTTCCGGCAATGATCCCGGCAATACTCTCATGGATCCCCGGAATGTAAACGACCAGTACTTTATCATTCTTCATTTCTGTGTCAACGATACGGAAAGCATCTTCCATTCCGGACTTTGTAAGGTCCTGACGCTCCACGTTCAGCTTACGCATCTCTTCCGCCTTATCCAGAGCCTTTTTATGATCCGTTTCCATCAAAAGGTTAAATGCTTCGTTAGCCGTATCCAGACGTCCTTCTGCATTGATACATGGTCCGATCTTAAACCCGTAGTCATAGGATTTTAGTATCTTATCCTTCAGTCCCAGAACTTCCATCAGTGCCTGCATCCCGACATTGTTGGTTATCTGCATTTTTTTCATACCTGCTTTCACGATCGCCCGGTTGTCTTTCTGGAGATCCATGACGTCACAAACAGTACCCAGTGATGCCATTTCCAAAAAATCCGAATTCCTGAACTCATCTTCCATTCCGAACCTCTTATACAGGCGTCCCATAAATTTCCATGCAACCACTGCTCCGCAGATTTCCTTAAACACATGGTCTTCCGGACGTTTGGGGTCGATCACAGCATCCGCGGCAGGAAGGATATATCTTCTACCATCCGGCTCCTGGACAAACGGGACTTCATGGTGATCCGTCACAACCACAGTCATCCCAAATTCTTTGGCCAGACTGACTGCATCCGCGGCAGCAATCCCGTTGTCACAGGTCAGGATGACTTCCACTCCGTCTTCCCTGGCTCTGCGGATGGCGTTCTCATGAAGCCCATAACCGTCTTTAATACGGTGCGGGATGAACTTGTCACATTTTGCATGCAGCCCGATCAGACCCTTGTAGAGGATGTAGGTACTGGTTACGCCATCCACATCGTAATCGCCTATGATACGTATATGCTTTCCGGCTGCTATTGCATCCTGAATGATGCTGACACCCTTTTCCATATCCGTCAGTTCTGAGCCATCGGATACCTTTGACAGATCTGCTGCAAGAAATTCCCGGATATCTTCTTCCGTTTCCACTCCGCGGTCAGCAAGGATCTTGATGATCGCAGGGTGGATGCCTAATTTATTGGATAACTCACGATCTATTTTTTTATTCTTATAAAACCATTTACTCATATGTCTCACCTCGCTATCAGTTTTCTTATTCTTATTATACAGGATATTTTTTAATAGTGCTGTGGTACGGGGATCCTGCAATGGAAAAAAGCAGGACCTGCATCCCAGGCCCTGCTTACTGTACCACATCCGCTATACATCCTATTTTCTCCGCAGCAGGAAAAACAGATCTCCGTCCAGAGTGCCATGATAACTTTCCTCGGACAATGCTCCTCCCACTAACATATCCGAATCCAGGTCTTCATCCGGCTCTGTTACTTTCCCGGTAAGGTCTTCCGAACCGGTATATCCGTATCCGTCAACCAGCCAGATTGCATCATCTTCTGCGTCACCTGTCTTTTCCACTGCAAAAGTATAGGTTCCATCACCTTTGGCATCCCAGCAGATTACATTGCTGTCAGGAAGATTTTCGGACAATCCTTCCGATAAACAGATATCCTCCCCTTTTTGTACCGCTTCGTCCAGACTGTCATATGCCCTGTATCCGTCGGTCAGTTTTCCATACCCGGTTACAAATTTGCACCCTTTTGGGAGAAGTACCTGGACACTTCCGGAACCCTGGTTTACAACCGCTGTATACTGGACAAAATCATAGTCGTTTCCGCCAATTTCTTCCTGAAAAGTATAGCTGTACAGGGAAACCGGGAAGACATCCGAATCTTGATATCCATCGTTACAAGAATCCTCTTCATCCAGGGTTCCCTCATCTCCAAAATAAGCACCGATCATGTGATCCAGCTGTTCATCGGAAAGGTCTCCGACATGTTCTTTGATAAACTGTTCTTTTACCCCTCTTTCTGAATGCTCTTTCAAGTAATCCTCCCAGATACTGCTCTTATTGCTGCTTTCTGTTTTAGTCAGTTCAGGCATTCTTCCTGCATACACCATCGCACTTTCCATACTTCCAACCAGAACACCTGCCAGAACGACCATCATTATTTTTTTCTTCATAAAAAATCTCCTTTCTACTTTTTCTGTAATATGCAGAAACCTAATTTTTTCTACTTTCCAGTTCTGCTACCATCTGCAGCCATTCCTTTTCTCCATTTTCCGGATCTTCAATCAAAGAACAGGCAGGCATCTCATACCCCGAAAGATCTGTGTCCACTGAAGCATTTCCTGCCAGCTCAAACATCCGGATTTTCTCCTCATCCGACAGAGCAAGTATCTCTGCAAGCAGGGCAAGTCTATCTTTTATCCTGCATCTGTTCTTTTCCACATCGCACAGATATGTCACAGGCACATCCAGCATGCCTGCCAGTTTCCGCATCGTGATCTTTTTTTCTACTCTTTTCTGATAGATGAAACTTCCAAGATCGTCACACACTGCTTTTACCTCCTTGCCTGGCACAATCATACTTCATAGAAAAACAACCTGCTTTTGATACGAAAAAAAACAGTCATGGAATACATACCTGTTTTTATCAAAACATCGATGCTTGACCGACGGATAACCTTACTGGCTGGCCGCAGTTTTACGCATTATTCGATATTTTCCGCTGTCCAGAAATCAATTCTCTGTTTTTTTCCCAAGAACAGCTTTCGAGATGATCCATATAGCCACGGAAAGCATCATGCAGAGATTGCAAAAGGTTGCAACATTGAACTTGATCAAACCATAGGCTTTCATGACAAGGCATACCACATCGAATACCAGAAGCAGGACCAGGAATCCTAACAGAAATGAATCAACGAATTTTCCAAGTTTTTCATATTTCACCGTTATCTTAAAAATATCAAAAAACATATTGCTGATGGAAAATTGTAAAAGTACCACAGCTATAGAAAATATCATCATTTCTCTGCAATACTCCATCGGTATAAGACAGAGGGCACAGAACCCTGCAGCTGCCAGAATAAAACACGAAATGATACCGCTGGCTTTAAGCAGATCCTTCTTTGATGCGTAATTTTCATTCATGATTTTTCTACCTCCGTTTTTTTCTTAATAATATGCCAAAACACACCTCTCCTTTTATCACACGAAAAAAAACGCATATTTTCCATGAACCAACTACGAAAGGAGAAAAAAATGAACATCAATCTACCAAAATACAACCAGACGGTATATGCAGAACTTCTGCAGGCTATGGTCTGGAACAACAAATGCGCCTTATGCGCTGCAACAGGAACCGGCAAGAGCTACATTGCCGCAAAATTTGTCCAGGAGGCAGTAATAGAACAGGATACACTCATTCTGGTCCCATTCCGGGCAAGTGCAAAGATCTGGAATACGCTTCTTCCCCAAGCAACAACCATGACCTACCAGGGGCTGCTATACAACAGACCTGAGCTTGCAAAATATAAGCTGATCATCTGTGATGAGATGCACCATCTTGGTGCGGATGAGTGGGGAAAGGTTTTTAACGAACTAATGGAAAATTATCATGGAATGCTTCTCGGGCTTACCGCCACACCGATCCGTTTCCTGGATGGAAACCGGAACATTGCAAAAGAGTTCTTTGACGGAAATGACATACAGGGTGTACAGCTTTCGGAAGCCATCCAGAAAAAGATCCTTCCAACTTTTGAGTATGTAACTGCCTTGTACGATCTTCCCGAAAGCAAAGGAAACAACGAACTGACAGAAAAACTGTACAGCCGTCTGGATTTCCTGCGAAATGAATACTCTTTCCAAAATATCCTTAGAAAACATCTTGCAGGCAGGCATCCTGTCAAGGCGATCGTCTTCGTGGATTCCATCCAGGAGATACCCAAAGTCATGGATTCCTGCAGGGAGATCTTCCCGGACGCTGTTCATCTGGACGCACATTCCAAATATTCAGGAAAAGAAAATGCCGAAACCTATGAACAATTCGAGAACATCAACGGGGACTGCTTCCTGTATGTTGTAGACATCCTAAACGAAGGCATTCATCTTTCCGGAGCAAACACAGAGATCATGTTCCGCCGTACCCGCTCTCCCATCGTTTACCTGCAGCAGCTTGGAAGGATCCTTTCTGTCAGCAACGCTGAGAACGATGTTATCATTTTTGATTTTGTTGCGAACCACATGAACATGCGGGAATATACAAAAATGCAGAATGATACCGTATCAAGACTTTCATTCGATATCGGGGATCCATGCCGACAGATCGTGCAGCATGATTACGCCCTGGAGGAATTAGAACTCCTGGAAAAACTGCATCAGCTGGAAAATAATCTCTGGACAACGGAAGAGGATGATCTTATGAAAAAGTATTATGAGAAAGGAAAAGGGATCGATCATCTGCTTACTATCCTTCCAAACCGGACACGCATCTCCATCATCCACAGGGCAAAGATCCTTGGACTGGCAGGCATCCGCAGAAAATATTCCGAAGAGTTTAAGGATGATATCAAGAAATATTATTGTCAGAAAAATGGAATCGACCTCATCCTTCAGAAATATCCCGGATACACCCGCGCAGGTATCACAAACATTGCTAACAGGATGGGACTTACCTTTCGGGACAGCCAGCCATGGACAGCAGGAGAAGACGAGCTCTTGAAGCAAAACGCTTCTCTTTCCATTTCGGAACTGCTTAAGATATTCCCGGACCGCACAAAGGCAGGCATCACTGGAAGAAAGCACAATCTTGGGATCACCAATCGAAGCATGCATACCTGGACAGAAGAAGAGATCTCCATCCTTAAAGCGAACGCAGACCTTACGTCAGAGGAAATCCGCAGCAGATTTTTCCCGGATCTGACCATAAGCAATATCAATTCTGCCAGACGTAAGTATGACTGCCGCAAGGACAGAAACTGGAAACCGGAAAAGATCGAACGCTTTTGTGCACTGTACAGCAAAGGCGGATGGAACGCCGTAAAGAAAGATCCTGAGTTTTCAGATATGAGCAAAAAGGCCATCAACGGTGCTGCCCATCGATACAATGTCCGCTCCGCAGCATCACACCCCACAACATGGACCGAAGAGGAAAAGGACATCTGCAGGGAATGGCTTGCGATACCGGAAAAAGAAAGACCTCCGCGGAGAGAATTAGCCAAAAGGATCCCGGCTCACTCAGAAAACGGGATCAAGGATATGTGCCGCAGACTTAAGACAAATTGATAGCAGGAGATACTTCTCTCCTGCCGAAAAAAAGCCGCCCAAACGGACGGCTTATTTGTTGTACTTCCAGATCTTTTTGATCTCTTCTTTTCTAAGTTCCCAGAAAGTTGCCTGCACATGAGGAGCCTGATCGATCTCGAATACCCTGTACCAGGACTCTTTCTTGAATTTTTCCTTTCCTTCCGTATTCGGATTATAATACCAGTCCAGTTCTTCGTCATTTCTACACCATGCCGTATCGTTAAGCTGTGCGACCGTCCAGATCTCTTCGTCAGAGAGAACGACCTGGGAATCTTCTTTCTCCAGTTCGATCAGCACCATCTCCTTTGCAGCACCCCGAAATTCCACCCACCGCAGGTCAGGACGGGCCTGTCTTGTGCGGAGCCTGTACCACGCCCATACCGGATATTTAATGCCTTCCGGAGGCGGTCCGATCTTTTCTGTCATATACCCGGACATCCAGTCATATGCATTGGCAAACTGCCGGTCAGAACCGTCCCAGGTAAGAACTTCGCACTTATCCGGATCGCACTGGTAGATTCCTGTTTTCTCAATTGTTTCTTTGTATACTCCTGCAGGCATTGTCGTCCACAGCCTCATTCTGCCACCTCCAAACGAATTATATACTTTCTATTATACACGAAACCCTATGTTCAGAAATATTTCTATACAAAAATCCCTGCCAGGCCGGTACATTCTGTCTCATACCGGCTGACAGGGAAAATCCTATTTCACTTTGACTTTTTTAACCTTGCTCCAGCCAGAGTAATATCTCTTTCCGTTAACTGTTTTGTATGTACGGATACGGATATAATAGTTTTTATTGCTGCGGAGATTTTTAAATGTGATCTCCGTTGCTTTTTTGCCAGCTGTCGTTGTCTTTGGCTTTTTCATATTTTTCTTCAGACTGTACTGCACCTGATATCCGCTTACGGACTTCGACGGCTTCCAGGATACGACAAGCGTCTTCTTTCTTCTTGATTTCGTTTTGAGACTTGTAGTATTCTTTGGCTTTTTCACAGGAGCCTGTGTAGGTTCCGGGGCCTTTGTAGGTCCTATCGGGTTCGGCGTATCCGTAGGCTTCGGTGTATCTGTCGGCTTTGGCGTTGCAGTGGGTTTCGGTGTGCCCGTTGGTTTCGGTGTGGCTGTCGGTTTCGGTGTTGCTGTCGGTTTCGGTGTTGCCGTTGGCTTTGGCGTTGCCGTCGGTTTTGGTGTTGTTCTTATAATTGTTATCCCTGGATTAAAACTGGAATCTGCAACGCTTTTTACAGTGGACGGAAGAGTTACACTTTTAAGAGAGTCTGCATCTATGAAAGCATATTTTCCGATAGTCTCTACACCTTCCGGAATAGTTACAGATTCAAGGGATTTACACATGGCAAAACACCACTCTGGAATTGTAGTAATACCTTTTTCAATCACGACTGTTTTTAACTTATAGTTATGAGAAAAAGAATCGCTTTCAATTTCTTTTACCGTACCTGGTATTACTATCCTTGTAATTTGGCTTTCACTAATAGCCTTTGTATCAATCTTAGTTACATAGTCCGGAATTTCATATTCTCCAATACGACCTGACGGATATGTTACGAGCTCATAACCACTATTCCCTTTTTTGTAAAGAATCCCATCTATTGTTTGATAAACTCCAGTATTATCTGTCATTTTTATTTTTTCCAATTTTGGCATTTTAATTAAAGCAAAACTAGCAATTGCTTTTATGGTAGATGGAAGAATCAATTCTTTAAGAGAAACTCCGTAAAAAGCATCTGTATAGATTTCTTCCAAAGAACTACCCGCTGTAAACTCAGTAAGTCTTGAATCATTAGCAAATGCATCACATCCTATTATTTTTACGGAATTTCCAAGAGTTACCCTGTTTAAATTTTTAAAGTCAGCAAACGCTGCAAATCCAACACTGGTCACTCCATCTTTCACATTTATCTCTTTGATTTCCCTTGAAAAATCTTCCCATGGATTCGGATGTTCTATTGTTACTTTTCCAGTTTCGCTGTCATAAATCTTAGTAAAGTCATACATTTCTCCACTGCCAGATATTGTCAGAACGCCATTTCCAAAATCCCAATCCAAATACTCTCCGCATGTCCCTTTCTTTTCTGTTGATGGTTTCGGGGTTGAGGTAGGCTTTGGCGTCGCCGTCGGTTTCGGCGTTGCCGTTGGTTTTGGCGTTGCAGTAGGCTTTGGTGTGGCCGTCGGTTTTGGCGTTGCAGTAGGCTTCGGCGTTGCAGTGGGCTTCGGCGTGGACGTAGGTTTCGGAGCTGCAGTAGGCTGTACAGCCTTGACTGTAACATCCTTCTGCGCCGAGATATCTCCAACCTTCAGCGTGATCGTTGTATTACCCGCCTTTTTTGCAGTCAGTTTACCATTCTGGTCTACAGAAACAATGCTGTCATCCGCAGAAAGCCACTGGACACTGTCAACTGGATAACATGTTGATTTACCTTTTTTATATATTAATTTAAACGTCGCATTTGCCGTTTTTCCCTCTTCCAAAGAAGTGTCCGAAAGTACGATCTCCGCAGAGATCTGTGTCTTGTCCACATCTATGGTCTGAACCGTTGTACCGGAAACGCTGCTCATGGATTCATCTTTACTTCCCATTTCCCCATCCATACAGAACTCCGCGGATGTGGTGTTCCTTCCAGTTTCATCATTAAGGAAGGAAGAGACTGCGATATATTGATACTCCGGAGTGATCAAAGACTCGTAATGGCCTGTTACCCTGCCAGTCTGATTAACCCAGTCATTTTTTTCCCCATACCATTGGTTGATCCCATAGAGCATGTCATTTGCACTGTTCCAAGCCAGATTTTCTGCATATGACGTAGTTCCACCCGGTGCCCAGATACTTTGTGGCATCATATTACAAGGACGAATATGGTCTCTGCGGACAGATGCCTCCGCGGAACGTATCCTCGCAATATACTCCAGATCGGATGACCACTTTAAGGGCACATAATCAGCCATGGTAAGTTTCTTAGATGGATCCCGCGGATCCTGCACTCCTTCTTCATATGCCTCCCTGCGGATCTGATTGATCCGGTCAAGGACTGCCTGGGATGCTGCCAGATAAGAGCCTTTGATCCCAACTTGCACTTTTTCCGTTATAGCAGCAGGATGCACTGTCTCATCTTCGGTTTCAGGCACCTCCTCCGATCCGTCTGAGAATAATTCATCTTCCTGAACTTCATCTGAAAAGTCCGGTACTTCCACAGCAGAATCGCCTATGTCCACGGCACCAACATAGGAACAGTTAGAAACCACAAGCGTGATCCCTAACAATACAGATATCAGCTTTTTCTTCATCGTGCTTTCCTTCTTTCTTTTGTGTTTTCAGATATTACCATTGTAGCACTTGAAAATATCATTTTCCATCATTTCCTCCCAGAAAAATATTTTTTGTCAGAATCACTCCTCTTCTTATCGCAGTATTTTGAGGGGTGTTTCCGCGGAGACATCTTCCTCATGTATCTATTGTAGCCGGATACCAGGCGCAGTCCGATCTGGTACGAAAGATCGGCATTTTACAGAAAATATTCTGGTCTGAAAACCTGTCAAAAAAATGAGATTACCGGTTGGTCCTGCTGCGGATTTTTCATCTCTGCTTCATATCAATCATTTTGTTTTTGCAACGAAAAACCAAAGACTTATCTTTATCCGAAATTGAAAATTAAACGTACTTTTCAAAATCGAAGAAAAAAAGAATAATTTAAGCGAAAATTACGGTCTCGATATGGATCGTGACTTGGGAAAGGAGATTGAGGATATGTGCAATTTTTCTGATCTAATTGAGGAAAGAGCTATCGAGCAGGGCATTGAGCGTGGCATTGAACAGGGACGACGGCTAGAGCTTGACTATGGTATCAAAACTGTAATAGAAGCATATAAGGAACTAGGTTCTTCTTATGACAAAGCGAAATCTTTTATCGTAGAGAAATACCAGCTCTCGACTTCCGAAGCCGAAGCTAAGATGCAGGAATACTGGGAAAACTAATCGAAGAGAGACCCCCCTCTCTTTGCAACCCAAAAGAGCAGGCTGTCCTGCTCTTTTTCATTTTCCTTGAAAAAAAGTGAATTCGAATTCACTTTTTCAACTCTCCAGAAAACCAAGCAGCTCCGCGGCAGTAGTCGTCTGTGCGACTTTTGTCATGTACTTTGCATAAGTTCCAATGATCGAGTCCCCGGTATTCCAGTCTGACATTTCCTCAGTGTTTAACCAGAACGCCTTTTTTGCCTTTCTTGCGATCGCTTTTACATACTCTTCCCCTGACCGATTCTTGTTGTTCCTGGCATCCCCGATGATATAGACGTAGGAATCCCCTGTTACTTTACTCATATTGCTGTTGTAGAATGTCCGGAAAGGAAGTTCGTAATTGGAATAAGCCCCGGAACGCGGGATCGCCTTTAATACCTCGCTGACCGCCGCTGCTGCATCATCCATCTCCATAAACTCTGAAATGTCATAGAGTTTGTTGGTAAATGCATATGTAGAACATCCACCCGGAAACACCTCCTTCATGGCATGCATGAACACCAGCATCAGCTCGGATGCTTCCTTACAGGAACCGGATACATCCAGGATCAGGATCAGATTGGATTTCTGCCGTATCGGTTTCTGGTGGATCAGACACAACGGGATACCACCTGTCTGGCAGCTCTTTTTCACAGTTGCCGGAATATCGATCTTTGATGCCCTGTTTGTCCGTATCTTCCGATTTAACTTTGTACGGAATTTTCTGGCGTTCTCCCGGATGTAATCATAGATCAGCAGCTTTTCCTCCGCGGACATTTTGGAGAACTTCTTATCCAGACAGACATCGCCCTGATATCTGGAATGTACTGCATTTTTCAGCCTGAGTGTCTCCTTGCGGCTTTCAACTGGCTTGTCCTTAAAAATCTCTTTCTGCTGCTTTGCGATCTGCTTTAGCTTTTTCTTAAACTCCCGCTCCTGCCGCTTCAGGTCATCCGCACTGCGGCATAACTCCCAGTCATTTTTCTCAATCCTCTCATCCACAGAAGTTTCTTTGTCTTTGATCGCCTTAAGCTGACGTCCAATCTCCCGGATCTCCTTAAGCAGCTCTGCGCTGTTGGATTTCGTACAGGCCCTTAAGGATGCTTCCTTAATCTCCTTTGCCAGCTTCTCCTGCTCCGGTCTTTCCCCGCTTTTGACACAGGCAACAAACCCTGATAAACTTTCCAGGCCTTTTAGACAGGCTTTCAGGTTACGTACCTTTTCCTGCTTTTTGGCTGTTTTTTCTGCCTTTGCGATTTCCTTTTTGTTCTGCTCCTCAAGGACTTTTCGTTTCTCTGCCTGAAGCTTTTCTTTCTTATCATTCAGCTGCCGGATCTTTTCCTGTATGCGGGCTACCTCCTCCTCATGCTCTTTAGCCGCCTTTTCGGAATCCTCTCTCGCCTTATCTGCTGCTTCCCTGGCAGCAGTCCTCTCTTTCTCTTTTTGGAAAAAGAGGGATACAAATTCCACGTACAAGAGATCAAACTCTTCTGACTGGTCTGAACTGTGGACGACCATGGCATAGAGCAGTCTTTTGATGTCCACTTCTCCCATCCTGCCAAGAACGGAGTAGATCTCTGACGGATCGCAGATGTATCCCTTGTTGGAAAAGAATCGGCAGGCTTCAAAGATAAATTCGTAGAGATAGGAATCCTGTATGTTGTCTGCAGGCTTTGCCCATAACTCCCTGTAGCATGCCAGATCTTCCATATTTCTCCCTCCTAGTAAGCAATGTCATGTATATAGTTTCTAACGGTCGCAGAAACTGCTTCCATGTCCCTCCGGTCTTTTACCAGCAGTCCAAGGGAATTCTGCACACCCTCCCTGCTGCCATCCTTTTCGATATAGGAAGCCCAGTCTACGATCTCGGATACGGACACCGGATGTTTCAGATCCATTTCCTGGAATGCGACCATACAGGATGCGATCCCTGACGCCACCCTCTCATCCACACTGGTCCTGTACTTAAGGACCTCGATGATCTCTGCCCTGGTCTTTTTCTTGATATACAGATATGAGCAGCGGCGTTTCATTGCCCCGGACAGTTCCCTGTATGCATTGGAAGTAAGGATCACGACAGGTTTCTGGTCTTCCGGACAGGATACGGTGCCAAACTGCGGAATATCAATGGAATAATCCTCAAGGTACTCATACAGCATATATTCTGTTTCCTCGGATGCCTTGTCGATCTCATCGATCAGAAGAAGCTTTCTGCCGCTTCCATCAATGGTCTGAAGGACCGGACGGGGGATCAGGAACTCTTTCCCATAGAAATCCACATCTCCTGCCACATGTTTGATCGCATCATTGATCCCCAGGTCTTTGATCTCCTCATTGAGCTTTGGCTTTACGGCTTCCAGGGTAAGGAGCTGTCTCTGATAGTCGTAGTCATACAGGACCTCATCTTTGGTAAGGCCGTCATACATCTGCAGTCTCAGCATCGGAAGCCCCATAACCTCTGCCAGTGCCTTTGCCAGGGAAGTTTTACCAACTCCAGGTGCCCCTTCCACCAGCAGCGGCTTATTAAGTGCAAGCATGCCAAATACGGCATAGCAGATATCATCCGTCGGGATATACCCTGTTTCCTTTAATTTATCTCTGATCTCATTTATTGTCATCTTTCTTCTCCTCAAATAATCCTGTTACATATTTCCAGTATTTTTTCTGTATCCCGGTCTCCATGCTGTACATGGTGAACGCAAAATCTTTCCAGTGCTCCGGCTTTCCTTTGAGGAACTGCCTTACCAGGTCCGGATAGATAGAAAGAACCCGTTTCTGCTCCAGCAGCTTCATCTGCTCCTGGTCTTCTTTTTTTGTCAGCTTACGCTCTTTTCCGGCACTTATTACTTTCTTCATATAAGAAACCCAGTCCGTATCCAGGAACTTCGCATACTCTTTTTTCTCCTCGATATGTATTTCGGAGATCAGCTTTCCTTCCGGACAAGGTTTTACAATGTAAAACTCTCCATAAGTCCCGTCAATTCCTTTTTCGGAGATCAGCTTCTCACGTTTCATCTGGCTGTATACCCGCTCCACTTCCTCGTTCGTAAGCAGCCCGTATTTTCCACTGTTCTCTACACCCTTGATGGTCGCCTGAAATGTCTGCTTCATGCCACGCAGGTTCTTAACGATCGCCGACTCCGTAATATAATCATTCAGGCAGACCAGATCATAGATATCGGAGGCAAGTAGATTTCCAAAGGATTTCAACGATTTCGCACGTTTGACTTTCTGTCGTTCCTGCTCTTCCTCTTCTTCCTCAAATTCTTTCGCCTTTTCCTTATACCATCTCCGCAGACTAGCTGGTGAAAACTCTTCCGGGGAAAATACCTGTTCCGCATACCTCTTTCCCACAAGGGCACGTACCCGGACATCCAGGTTTTCCGTTACCCGATATTGCGGACAGCCGATCTTATCTGCAATCTTTAAACAGGACTTAATGACTGTCCGGTACTCCTTCTCAAATCCGGCAAGTTTTTTCAGCCTTGAGAGTACCGCGTTTGGCATGGAAATACTATTTTCTTTAATGCTGTACAAAAACTCCTGGCCAAATACCTTGTATTTTAAGACATCTCCCCTCTTTATCTGAACTTCCGATACCTGGATCCGATCCTGGCATTCTTTGGCGTGATTATGTTTTAAGAAATCCATGTATTCAAAGAAATCAGCCTCGTCCACAACCTTAAGGAACTCCTGGCATACCGACAGATCTTTAAGCTTTTTTAAAAACAAATACGTTTGTCTCTGCAGGAACTGATGTCCTTCATCCACCAGACACACAGATCTCTTTTTTGAGGACATCAGGTATTTTACTTTTTTACAGACCTCTTCCCTGCTCAAAGGGTTGACACTGGTAGTCATGCTCCCACTGATATATGCAAGCTTTAAGCCTTTCATTGTACGGATATCTTTTTGAATTGCAATCGTTACCTGGATTTCATTTTCATAATATTCCCAAAACTCCATGTCCTTATAAGACCATCCATCCGGCTTGAAAGGAGCCTTCATATCGGTCATGACCGCATCCAAGTTTTGAGGAAACTCTGTTCTTACTCTTTCCTTCCATTCCTCCCGCTTCTGTTGCTGTCTTTGTTTTTCTGCCTTTCTTGCCGCCTTTCTCTCTTTTCTGAGGCGGGCTGCGTCTTCCTCTTTCTTCCTGATATATTCCTCATAATCTTTAAAACAGGCACTGCTCCTGTCTGCACTTATGACTATCACATCCTCCGTACGGTAATCGCTGTCCAGGATCAATTCCAGATGTTTCTTTTCAATACGGAATACATAGCTGCCACCCTCTACAAACAGATGGCCTTTTTTCGTTTTTCTTGCCTTACATCCCGAAAAATCCAAACTGTACTTTGAGCAGATATAGTCCAATAAACTGCGTTCTTTTTCTGTTAATTCTTTTTTCATCAGCATCGCTTCCTTTCGTGTTCTGGTTACAGCTTACCATCCGCGGAGAAAACCCACTTCCCACACGAAAAAACGGATCTATCGGACAAAAAAGTTTTTTGTCATATTGTATTGTTTTTCTCCGGCTTTTCATCAGTATATTTTTGCGGAAAAGCACCGGCAGAATTTCTGCCGGCAGGTTTTTCAATGTCAAATTTCAATATCAGAATTATCCTTTTCGTCTTTCTTCGTCCAACCATACAACAGCAAGTAACATTCCTAAAGACGCAATAAAACAAAGGGTAAAGGCAATAGTATTACATATTGCGGTCGTCATTGTAGTGACAATTATTTTCTCTGGGATGCTTTTCCGTATCCGGATTTCTTTTTCGTCCCCTGCTTTAATCTCGTCAACGGGTTGTCTGACGCTTTCCTCATACTTATTGCCATCATAATTATACCGATATTTAACTTCCAACATGCCGTTTTTCGTACTAGATACATTGATGACATTTGCTTTCACAATTTCGCTATCTGTGTATGTTTTATAATTAGTTACAACACTGATTACAAAAATGATGATACCGACCAAAAAGAATATGGTGCAAATAAGTTTAATATTTTTGTTTGCCATCTGAATTTTCCTCGCTTTCTGAAATTACTTTTACAACAATGATGTCTTCCGTTTTATAATCTCTTTCCAGTATTGCAGCCATATGGACCTTATCGATATAGAAGACGAGATTTCCATGATCTTCTACAAGCAGGTTCTTTTTTTCGACATCCTCATCCGGCATCCGGAAAAATCCAGTCCGTTTTGAGAACTGATGAAATCTAACAGCCTCATTTTTGTCTTAGATACACTTGCCATTTACATCAATCCCTTCGTGCTTTGATTACAGGTTATCAGTCGTTGACGCAAATTAGTTCTGACACGAAAAAATGCGCCTTCCGAACAGAAATGAAAAAATATTATTTGTCATATTATTTTTTCTGTATTCTACATATGGCTGCGGATTTTTTATTCCTGCTCCTAATTAATCATTCTACTGTCAGAATGAAAAATGAAAGGAGAAGAACATGTCCAAAACAATGACACAACAGAGCTATGATAAAATTTTGGAGGCAGCGAAAATTCTTTGCGAATACTGCGAAAATAATGCCTGCGAAAACTGTCAGGTGACAAGACTGACAGATGATGCTTATCTTGATGCCATAGAAGAAGGCATTATTGATGACGCATGAGCACAGATTAACTACGAAGAGCAGGTTATCCTGCTCTTTTTTTCGTCATATTTCTCATATTCAGTTTTTCAGAGAGGTAGTTAAATGAATCAAACATATATATCATTAGAATTAGCAATTGCAAATAATGACTTAGACTTGTTTTTTCAAGGCAGTGGGATATATTCTTTTGGCGATAATATATTTTACCCAGTCAGGAGGTCTGTTATGGCAGATGAAGCCATGAATATAATCTACAGCTATTATGGAGAAACCTTAAATCAATCTATTGTTGAAAAAGTAGAAAAATGTATTTATGAATTATTGTCATACAGGACCGGAAAAGGTATTTATAAGGCATTTGAAATTTTGGCAAGTATAATGAAAAGTGAAAAGGAAGGAAAAGCAACGTTTGTTTGTAACACCCAAAAATTGCGCATGGCTATTGAAGAATCTGTTGCCAATAATACAGAAAAGCTAAAAAATATTCGTGAAAACGAATCCGCCTCAATAAGCGGTGGGATGTATGAACTTATCCATACTGAAAACATCTATTATTATAAGAAATATGGTTTTTTAATTATCAGAAATGCATCAAAGGAAGAAATAGAAAATATTCGTAATTATATCTCAAAAGAAATCGGATTAAGCAGCGAACAATTAGAAGACGCAATCGACAAACTGACATGCTATAAAGATATATGCGAAGAGAGTTTGTATTGGATTAACAATCGACGTTTCGTAGATGACAGCAGATGTCTGATAATAGATGGGTTTTCAGCCAAAAAGCTGTATGAAACAACATATTTGCAACCTATAGGAGCCTATAATTACTTGGTTTCTTTAAGGAATAATCCTCAGACTGCTCTTGAAAATCTGAAAAGCGGATTGCCAAGAAAGTAGGTAGACCAAATGACGCTTACAGTCAAGCGGATATTCACAAGCCGCTTCGCTATGCGGCCCTACACCGAATAATTGCTTCGCAGTTTATCAGAAGGAACTTGCACTCCTCCTGATACAAGCAAGCCCCACCCACTACTTAATGCTTTTCGCAACCATCACAGGAGACTTACTTAATTCGGTTAAAATACGAGATTTAAAAATATATTAGATCAATTTTTAAACATGGAGGCTCTTATGACATACAAAGAATATATAGCAACGAAACCCAGGTTCGTTTATCATGGCGAATCGGAAACAGAATTAAAAGAGAAACTTGAAAATATTACCGGACATAAATACATGGCTATAAAAAATCATAAATACGACCCGGTCAAACCTCCTGCTGGAATTATATATGTTGGGAAAGATGAAGATAAAGGGTGGATCTCAGGCAAACTGGCTTTTTACGGATGGAATATCCAAGTCGTTAATAATATGAACACATTAAGAAAAATTTAAGCAGAGGTGTATATGATTGCAGAATATAATAACAACACATATATTGCGAACCTGAGAGATGCGCATATAGTTCTGATGACATATCAAAAGGAAAAAGCAACCGAAGGTTTTTCACAAAAAAGAAATTATTATAAAAAGAAAATAAACATAAACGATGAAGGTTTGACGGATTTGTACGACATACATTTCTACGTACAATATACCGATATCGAAGAAGGCTATAGGAGATGGCTGGTGGACGAAGACCGCGCTATTGGTATCAATGGAAATATAAGCAATAATGAAGTAATAATTGATGTGGACCACGATTCAAAACATAAATCTTGGATTCAATATGAAAAGGGAGCGGCTGCAAAAAAAATCAAATTAAACGATTGTAAATGTTTCATTATAGAAAAAAGCTATGTGAAACAAGACGGAAAAAATACAATAAAAACAGAAAAAACACAAGTGGAATTAAATGTATTTAAGTATATGATAGTGTCACTCAGAAGAGCTAATTTATAGATATTGACTAATCGCAAAAGGAAAGTGTTATGAGCAGAGAAGAATTTATAATAAAAATAAACGCAGCTGGATTAGGAGGAAAAGTTTTTGTTAAACCTAATAATTATGCGGGTGGCCCCTATTTTTATGGATGTTTTTTTGATGGTAATCAATGGGTTGCATATGAAAACGATGAAAGAGGAAAACATGAAGATATAATTAGAACAACGTCTGAAGATGAAGCTTTTCAATGTTTATATGAGTATTTGATTGGTAAACAAAAGAGTACCCCGGATTAGACTAACTGCATTACATAAGAGATGTATAGCATTAATGACAAGCGAGAATCCTCGATAAAAAAACAGGATAACCGGAGAAACAGCTAAAATGAGACATCCGCAGTATGTCAGAACGGGAAATCTCCGGGCTGTAACAAATCCGGTAACAGGAAAGCTGGTACCGGCAGAGCAGACGGAAGCCGATATCGACTTACCTACAATTACAGTCGTTACTATTATGAAGCTACGGACGGAGATATCCGGTTTGCTCATGAGGATGTTTCGGCTTGTTACGCAGATGAGACACAGGGACCGGCAGAAACAGAATATGACATCCGAGGCTTGTACGGTTCTACTTCCGCGGAGCCCATTCCAATGCTGATGGATGTGATCGTCATGGCAATGAACTGCCTGATGAGAAAAGATATTGTCTGGTCCGGGGGACTGAAAAAAAGAAGAGCTCAATGCTCTTCTTTTCTGATTGTAGTACGATAATTTGAATTCGAATTCACTTTTTTTCCGATGGAAACCGGGAAGGATATCTCTCTCGGCTTCTCTTTTCTCTGCCATATGATGCATTGCCAGCCCGATACAAAAGATCGTCATCCAGGATCACTTCTGCATCGTACATTCCCTGGTATTTCGCGATATTCTGTTCTGGAAAATGGGCAATCACTACGATCTTGCCCAGATCATGCAGCGTCCGTATCACCTGTACGTAATCCGTATCCCCACTTACCAGGATTGCTATGTCATAGGCATTCTGAAAACCTTTCGCAATCATGTGTGTAGCAATATTAATATCCGTCTCCTTTTCTTCTGTCGTGTAAGTAGAAGGATCGTTAATATCAAACTCAACCCCATAAATACGGTGTATATCCTGTCGTCCTTCGATTACTTCCAGATACGGGGTTTTTTTCATTCCGTTAAGCCAGTTGTAGTATCTCTGATAAGGCTCCAGCAGCATCAGCTCTTCACATGGCTTATATGCAAACAAATATGTTTTGATCACTTCCGAATCTAACGGGATCTGACGGTTTATCAGCCGTCCTAATTTTTGATAATCGACAAAAGGAGGTTTTCTCCCCCTGTTCTTCCACTTCCAAGAAATAAAGAAATTCTGATAATCAATAAAGACCATTACTTTGTGCATCTTTGCCATCCTTCTCTTTTTTCATCAGCATAGAAAGGTAAGATGTTCTCGTTGTGTTCTCCATGGAATACCCCAAAGCTTCCAAGACATCTTCTATCTGTTTCAATGCTTCTGTCCTTTTTTCTCCCGTATCTGTCAATATCTCCAGCTCCAGGTAGTCTCCCAGACCTTTTACGTTATCCAGACATGCAGTCATATTATTTTTGTTGAGATACAGCCGCTTTTTCTCTACCGCAGATACCGGACAAAAACCGATATGCTCCAGTATTTTTCTGACCGTTTCTCCGTCCCCGACTTCTGTCTCCAGTTCCTGCCTGGTCATGGATACCTGATCCAGTTTTGCACCTTTGTAGGTGATCACACTTGTCTCTTTTGGGGACTCCAGATCCTTTACTTTTCTGATCCTCAGAGCCTCACCCAATGCAGCAAAGTCATGATGTGTGGAGGTATAATATATATCCGTCTCTACGACGCACCTGTTTTCCAGAAATCCTATTTTTTTAAGAGAATCCATGACCTGTTTTCTGTTTTGAATTTTTACCTTGATTTCAACCTCAATGCTCATCCCAGCATCTCCCCATTTTTTCGTGTTGTTCTTACAGTATAAGCGAAAAACAGAAAAACGTCAAACAGGCTGACTTTGCGGACATTCTTTTCTACATTCCCAGGATATCCGAAACACCTTTTTTCAGACATGCAAAAAACACTTTCCTTTTCCCCCAAAAAAGCAATATAATGCTTCACGCAAGAAGATTGTTCTGCCAGCCGGAATAATTCAGCCAGACGAAAATATTATTGCTGACACCATCTATTCTGTTTTGCGAAATCTGGCATATTACAGAAAAATAAGAAATGAGGAAATACAGTGGAAAGAACATTTGTAGCAATTCCATCAAACGATAAAGACACATCCATGCACCTGGAGATCTATGCACCGGAATATAAGGGCAATCTCAAAGGCCTGATCCAGATCTGCCATGGAATGACAGAATATATGGGAAGATATGTGAAATTTGCAAAGTATTTTACCAGCCGCGGATACATTGTCTTTGGCAATGACATCATCAGCCACGGACACAGCACCACACCAAGATCATCCTGTTTGTACATTAATGACTGGAACGATACGGTTAAGGATATGGTATCAGCAAGGGAATATGTTGCCCGGAAATATCCAAACCTTCCTATTTATCTTTTGGGATTTTCCCTGGGTTCTTTCATTGTGAGGACAACCCATGACCTGACTCCCTACAAAAAAGAAATCCTGATCGGTACCGGTGCGCAGTCCGCTTTCCTGATGAGGATAATGAGAACCTAGATCGGGAAAAAATATACCGGAAAGATGTCCTGTGCTTCTGATAAGATCCATGATCTGATGTTCGGTACATATGGCAAAAAGTTCAAAGGCAGACCGGCCAATTACTGGCTCCTGACAGATAATGAAAAGAGAAAGGAATACACTGGTGACAGTCTTGTTCGTCAGGAGGTATCTCCTGCTTTTTTCTGCGAGTTTTCCAAAGGCATGGAGTGTGCCAGCCGAAACCTTAAAAATCCGAATAATACCATTCCGACTTTATTCCTGTATGGAAAAAAAGATCCGGTATCCGGTTTTGGAAAAGGTGTCCGAAAGGTATATAAAGCATACAAAGAAAACAACCCGGATACGGAGATCAGAAGCTTTCCCGGAACCCATGATATCCTGCATGACTCCATGTATGAATCGATATTTAAGACGATCGCCGATTATTTGAGAAAATAATACTACAATCGGAACCCGGTTCTGATTTGACTGCTGCACTGCTTACTGTTTCCATGCGGTAGCGAACAACAAAATTTTCGCATATTAGAGTAAAACTAAGAAATGAGGGAAAACATGTCAAAAAAATATAAACGAAATAATATCAGATCCACCTGGAAACATGATGACATTAAGATCATATTCTCCGAGCCCGAGATCCAGGCATCGGAGTCAGTAGTACACGTCAAGGATGTTAACGATATTCTTTTCTACTATTACACCATGAAGGTATACAGAAAAACAAATAAGAACTGGAAAAAAGAACTTGTTTCCTTTACCTGGAATTCGCCGGCACTGCTCTGTATCGAAAAAATGGCCGCGGAGCTGTTAAAAGATGATTTTGAAGATGGCTCCTGGCAGATGACAGGCTACGGAGATTCCGTATGGTACAAAAAATCCTTTGAAACGGACAGTATCGTAAACGAAGATTACTATCAGATGGGAAGAGTTGTGACATTCTACCGCGGAGAAAGACTCGAATCTTTTTTCATGACTGTCGGAACCGGATTCGATTCCAAACATGATCGGCATACTGACTTCATGCCATGTATCTCCATTAACTTCCTTAACAGGGATGGATTTCTGGGATTTGTTAACACTGTTAAGAATTTCATCAATAAATCCATGATTTTTTTCAACGTAACACAGAAGGAAAACATGGCACTGGAATCAGTATCCAGAAAAATCCTCCGCGGCAAAATGTATGAATACAAAGACCGGTACGAAGGCTACGGATGCAATAAGCTGGACTATGTGTATGTTCCAGGAGACGAGATTTCTCTGACTCTTAAAGAGAAATATGAAGGAGAAGATGTTTTTGTCGACTACAGGTACTGCAGGCTCACCGGCGTAGAGAACAGCAGGATTGGAAACGGTTATATCACCATTACAGGCGGATACAAGATGTTCCGACATACAACGGAATGTCTTGAAAACAAACAGATCAAGATACCTGTTGAGCTGATCATGTATTCCAGTTCTAAAGAACCGAAAGAAAGGCTGACTTTCAACAAAAAACAGTGCGTGAACGATTTCCTGTCGATCATGTCCGATGAAGAAAAGAAAGAGTTTGCCACTACTCCTCTTGATACGATCACCGAAAAGTGGTTTGATGCGGTCGTTAACAGAAGCTGGCTATATCGCAAAGAACATATGTTTAAACACAAAAAGAAAACAGCGAAAAAGATCATAAAAAAGATCAAAAAGAAATGCGAAAGAGAATTGTCAGCTGACTAACACCGCTTTGCAGAGAACTTTCCGCGGAGAAAAGTCAGAAATAAATCTGTAATATGATCATAAGAAAAGCCCACCGACGTACCTGGCTTCTCTGCCGTACGCCGATGGGCTTAATATTTTTATGTCCGCGGATACAAGGATATTATTGCTCCCAGCGTAATCCGCTATATTTCACCGTAACCGTCAAAACTTTATATACGCCAGTATATACCCATATCGTACAGGTTCCTTTACCAACCGCCTGGATAAGCCCCTCCGGAGTGACAGTGGCTACTGCTGTATTGCTGCTTTCATAACATAGATTTCTGTGATGTCTAATCTTGTTATCTTTCTTTATTTTTTTGAAAAAACAGCAGTCCCTGAGCCAATTCATCTCATGACTGAAGTCACAAGCATTCTTGACTCAATTTGTAAATTTCCATTTTTGACAAGGCACTTCCCCGCGCCCAAAAGTGCCTGTGAACATATGTTTTTGAGAACGATTCTGAAACTTTATTCAGCACACATATATTCATTCTGCCATTTTTTATTGAAATACCACCGATTCGGTGGTATAATTACTTTATCAAATAACAGGAGGTATTGGTCATGAAAAAAATATCCGTTAAAAACTTTAAGGGTGAGGAATTCGAGGGGATGTGGAATGAAAAGACCTATAGTTCCAAGATTGACGGAAGACCTGACCTTTATCGCATTTATCTGGACGGCGAATCCATTCATGTCGAAAAAAAAGAGCTTGAGAAAATTATTGTCGATATAAAAGCCGAGGAGAAGAAACGAAGAGAAAGAGAAAATACTGCGAAACTGGAAAAAATCGAAGCATTAGTCAGCGAACTTAGTTATGAGAATAAGATCAAACTTTTTTGGGAACTTACCAACGATCCGGATATCATTGTTAATGTTCTTAGCAAATCTGGAATAAGTGTAGAACGCATTAATACCTGCTGCAGAGAAATTTTGAAATAAGAAAGGAATGTTGATATGTATAAATACTCTCAAGCGGAATTTGTTGCAATGATGGATGAATTAATGGATAAATTTAAGAAAGGCTGCCAAAAATCTGACGCAGAACTTGAGGCTGCCTATAAAATTTTAAATCCCGCTCCTGTCGGCGGGTTTATCGACAGTCTGGTTAAAATGGACAAATATTATGGTACGAATCTGTGGGAAATAAAGCGAAAACAGATTAAATGCTTTATTTCTAAATGCGACAGGTATGAAATGGACGACATCGTGGCTTATTGCCGTGCCAAATTTTTCAAGGATGAAATCAACCGTATCATATATGATAAGTCCATTGCTGAGGAATGCGATGTTTGCATATTTGCGGATAGTACTATATTAAGTCCGGAATGGCCATATTTATGTGCAAAGGTGTATGTCAGCATTACATGGATCGACGAAGGCAAAACCAGTTATACCCGTATTTTTCCATCTGCGGCCGGATTCATGTCATATCAGATCGAAGGCTCCCCGGAAGATGATAGAAAACCAAAAGAACACATGTCTATCCTGGAAATGCGTGAGTGTTTAAAGACATCCAGGGCTGAGTTTTCCAGAAGATACCATATTCCGCTGCGAACCTTAGAGAACTGGGAAAGTGCAACGAACCAGTGTCCCGGATACGTTATGAATCTCCTCGAACGGGCAGTTCTCGAAGATGCTGACAGATCATGATATCAGGTCATAGTCTCTGGAGAGCGGTATCTCTCCGGAGGCTTCTTTCATGCCAATACACTGCAGGCAGGATTCGAACCTGCGGATTTTTGTCAGTCTCCGGATTAGCAATCCGGTGCAATCGGCCTCTCTGCCAACACTTCTTATATCTCCTTAACTAAGGCAAAACACTCCCGAAGAGATTCGAACTCCTGACACCACGGTTCGTAGCCGTGTGCTCTGTCCACTGAGCTACGGGAGTATAGAATCGGCAGGGTGGGACTCGGACCCACAACGTTTCTGATGTCACAGTTTTACAGACTGCTTGCTTCACCAATTTGCATACCTGCCGTTAATGGGACGGGCAGGGATCGAACCTGCGGCGCATGGAGCTTCAATCCATCGCTCTACCATCTGAGCTACCGTCCCATCATTTCAGGAAACCTGCCTGACGATCAGATCATCCATTTTAACATCCCACAGATCTGCCAGGATGATAAGATTGTCCAGTGTTGGCATTGCCTGTCCGTTCTGCCACTTGCACACCGCAGTAGCAGATATCCCGCAGGCTTCCTGTACCTGTCTGATCGTCATTCCGGATCTTTTCCTTATCTCTTTTATCTTTTTTCCAGTCTTCTCCATATCAATCGTCACCATTTAAAAATCCTCCCAAAAAAAATACCGCCTGCCATGGAGAAAGCAGACGGCTGGAAGATTTCCGCGGAGATATTATCCCGACATATCCGTGTTATTTTTCTCATGACAAATAAGACCAAATTTTTCATAAAAACTTGATACTGAAAAATATCGATATTCTTTGCTTGAGAAAAAGTAACTCATATGTCTCATGGTTTATAATCTCCTTTCTGTTTCCTGATGCTTATATATTAGCAGAAAATCTTTAAAAATACAATTCAACCTGTGGTTAATATAGCTCTCAGTTTTTTCATCATCCGTAGCACGGCTATTATAAGCATTTGTATCTGTGGAAGTATTGTAATAAGAAATACAGTTAGTGTCGCTGTCCATACGGCAAAGACAAGGATTAGTGCCGCGCCGATTCCGTCAATCCCTGTATTTTCTGAAGGAAGCATATTTATCAGTGTATATCCTGCCAGACATGTTCCGGTAGCTAATAATACGGCTAATATCAGGTTTCCCAGAAATACCGACAGGTACCACAAAAACCTGTATCCGGGACTCTTGATTTTTCCACCTTTTTCCTGGATCTTCTTTACAACGGGAATCCAAAGATGTCCTGCAAATGGGATCAACGGCAATATCGGAAAGAGAAATATCCCAACTATCAGATTGTCGATCCCTGAAAGGCTTACAGCCGTAAGCCACGACATTGCTGTCAGGACTGAAATAATCAAATTTGCTTTTCTGTACATATCTTCTCATCCTTAATGGCAGGCATACTGAAGGTAACAATGATACGTTCGTTCTCCGGAAACAAATATCAAAATCATCCAGCTTGTACATCCATGACCGGAATAATACAGTTAAAGATATGGTATCAGCAAGGGAATATGTTGTCCGGAAATACCCAGACCTGCCTATTTATTATATTTTTTTTGATCGATGCATTCACAGAGCACCATATTTCTTTATATCCTTAAGAGTCTCATTCCAACTTTTTGTTTCCTCTTTAATCACATTTTCTTCTTTGCCGCCAATTTGTTCAAACACAAACTTGACTTTTGTACATGATATTTCATTGAAATGAACTTCCTTTGTGCAAACATTTCTTTCTTCTATATCCCAACCTGGGAGTATTCCTTCAGCAAACCGAAGCTTAACTTTATTATCCAGCAAATCTGCTTCTGTTATTTTCCACCATGTAGACACATCTTTAAAGCCTGTGTCAAAAAACACATAGAACTCAACTGCGTATATATCGCTTAAGTCCTTTTCATCAAGTGGTTTGTAATATATATCGTTTTCCTTAAAAAACGAACCATCTGTTTTTTGTACACACCGAGTAATGATTCCTTTACGTCTTTTATTTAATATAAACTTGTATTTATTGCCTTTATACACTGCTATCAATGCCGTTCGCCTCATTAAAAATTATACAGCCTTTTCGCTTATTCCTGCACTACAAGCCAGAGATGTTTGCAATGTTTTCCGCATTCTGCATCAAACTTATCCGCAGGATAATATTCCACTTTTTTATATTTTTCCTCCTCTGGAAGTCTTTCGATCACCCACATGACCATTGCTGTCTGCATATTCTCAGGATACGGGATATCATACCCAAAAGAAATCACGAGAGTACCTTTCACAAAACAACAGGCAAACGCTATAACTCCTACGCCAGCTCTTCTGAATTCCGTTATTGCGTCGAGACCCGTTTTGATCACCCTGTCATCATTACATTTCTTTATCGTGGAAAAGAACATATTTTCCTACCTCCTTTTTTGGCGGTTATATTTTCAGCAAACTCTCCACCCGACTGACGTCAGATTAAGTTTTCTGATATGTCTCAGGTGAACTTCCTGCCACTGAAAGACGCTTTCTCGTAGTCGCTGTCTCCAAGCTTGTAAGGGCTTCCTACGGCTTATTCCTCAGACATACGCTTAATATGCAGAAAAAAGCATTTTCTTAAAAAGCAACAGCAAAAAAAAGACACCCACAGTTAATTCCGAACCCTGTGAGTGCCCAAAAACGAAAGGAATAATGATGGACAGTTTCTCTTGCTGTCCATATTTGTATTGTAGCAGATACTGCAAGTTGAACAAACTGATACGAAAAAAAACGCCGAGAGAGCTTTACCACTCCCCCTCCCTATCACAGATTCTCGACTTCCTTGATCAAGCTGAACATCTCATATCGTCCCAGTTCTTCTTTTAGCTTTTCGATGTCCACACGCAGTTTCAGATCTTCAATTCCGCAGCTGATGTCAATATCTCGCTTCATGGTCGCCAGCTTCTCACTTAAATATACCATCTCCCTGTTTGTCTTTAATGCTTTTAAAGGACTTCTGCCAATCCCCAGGTATTCTTTCCAGAAACCATTCAACTCTTTTTCCTTTTTTGCAACTCCCTCACAGTCATCGATGGCTGCATAGATCTCATCCAGGGATTTATACTCATCCACCAAAGGGGCCGCCGCGGAAGAAACACCTTTGCATCCCGGTATCCCGTCTCCAGGATCTCCGGTAATTGCCAAAAGTACCGGGATCTGCTGCGGATACACACCTTCTTCTGCATATACGATTTCCGGAGTATACTCAAACACATTTGCCGGAAGGGATTCATATACATCGTTTCCAAAAAGCCCATAAGATTCCTTGAGCTGTTCCAGCTTATCCTTATTTACCACACGCCACATACGGGTGTATTCACTTACAACCTGGAAGTAGTCATGGTCCTTGGTAAGTACGTAGGTCTGAAGATCCGGTCCCTCAAACTTCTCCACCAGTGAAGCTGCATAGTCATCTGCCTCGTAGTCGTCACTCATGAACACGGCACAACCGATCTCCTGAAGAAATTCCTCCATCTGGACAAACTGCTCCTTTAACGGTTTCGCGGTCTCTTTTCGGTTTGCCTTATAGAAGTCCGCTCCAAGCTCCGTCCTTCTGAACGTATCCCTGGTCTTATCAAACACAAAAGCTACATATTCCGGTTTTACATTCTTATATATCCCAAACAATGTCCGCAGCATGGTAAACATGGCATTTGTGTATTTCCCATCAGAAGTATGCAGGATCTGTCCGTAATGTTTCTCCTTCTCTTCTTCAGTTTTTGCAAAAAGTATACTTTTGGGAAGATTCCCGTAATAAGACGTAGACAGCATTGATGAGCCGTCTATGATCAGTAATTTTGGCATTTGTTTGTCCTCTTTTCTTTCCGCGGATACCCGCTTATATTGTTTTTACTCTCCGGCATGATGATCTGTGCCGTCCCCATATGCTTTATTCCTTTTTTCTCGCTCAGTTTTCGATTATATATATCTGCGCCTCCAATACCGCTTCCACAGCTCATCACATACCAGACATTCTTCGCCCCGACAAATTCTGTCTGTCCGATCCAATCAGAAACCACGCGCGGAATCCTCCATGCATAAGTCGGTACCACCACTATCAGATTCTCTCCTGTCTTAACAGACCTGGTATTGCCCGATTTGATCCGTTCGTTCATACAGAGCAGTTTTTCCTGCAGGCTGGCGGCAATCCTATCTGCTATATACTTACTGTTTCCTATTCCTGAAAAACAAATAACCATGCCGCATCCTCCTTATATCCAAAAGATACCACATCCGCCCCGTTTTCTCAACCTCCACTGAAATCCTGCTCCCATACCGTTTATCCGTTTGCCATCAAGCTTGCCACCTATAGAAAGTAAAAAAAACACCGCGGATTTCTCTGCGGTGCTGTAGATTAATTTGTTTTTTTCAAAGAACTCACAAACTCTTCCTGCTCTCTGTCTTCCAACTCTCTTTCCTGTTTCGTCTTATTTTTTGATACAGAAATTATTACGAAAAGTAATAACACTGTCGATATGATAATCCAGACGATAAGTGCTGTTATGATGTATTTTTCCATGATCTTTTCCTCCACTTTTTTACATAATATGAAGAAAAATTCTCATGATTCTGGCACCTATCTTATCCGCGGAAACCCTTCCCTTTATTTTGGAACATTAGAGATCATTCTACCAGATATACAAGACGGAAATTAGTGCCTCTTGGTACTCCGCGGAGCCCCATCCTCTATTCCCAGTATCCGCAGAGTCGGCCGTCTATTTTTCCTGATCTTCTCTTCCAGCTCAAACTCATTCTCCACGATATACCTTATCTGTTTTGCATTAACTTTCTTAACCGCCCGGATCCGATACTCCCATTCAGGATCAACAGGATTTTTGATCTCCATGGGACGGTAGGCTTCCATCGGTTCCCAATACTTCTTAGCGATCACTGTATGGGTGGTAAACTTAT
>OLNT01000311.1_pt1 | contig 32991 bp, 21 predicted proteins | sample 1672641 | NCBI WGS metagenome assembly OLNT01 (sample SAMEA3136708, study PRJEB25190) | human gut metagenome
CCGCAGGGGGATGTCCCCCTGCGGGCCTTTTTTGCTTTCGTTGGAGTTTTCCTTTTCTCGGGTTGTTGGCCATCGTTTTGGTGGGTTTGATACGGCATACTGATTATTTGGCAACATAATCATGTTTTGATGTTGACTTGTTGAGATGAGGAGTTGGTATGACCGAGCATATGGGCACTACGTGTGTGCAGGGTGGTTATCGTCCGGGTGATGCGGAGCCGCGTCAGATTCCGATTTATCAGTCCACTACCTGGAAGTACGATACTTCGGAGCATATGGGTAAGCTGTTTGACCTGGAGGAATCTGGCTACTTTTATACTCGTTTGCAGAATCCGACCAACGACTATGTTGCTGCGAAGATTTGCGAGATGGAGGGCGGCACTGCTGCAATGCTGACTAGCTCCGGTCAGGCTGCGAACTTCTTCGCTGTGTTCAATATTGCCGGTGCTGGCGATCATGTTGTTGCTTCCAGTGCTATCTATGGTGGCACCTATAATCTTCTTGCTCATACCATGCACCGTATGGGTCTTGAGTGCACGTTTGTGAGCCCTGATTGCTCTGATGAGGAGCTCGAGGCTGCTTTCCGCCCGAATACCAAGTGCGTGTTTGGCGAGACGATTGCGAACCCCGCGCTGGCTGTTCTGGATATTGAGCGTTTTGCGAAGGCGGCGCATGCTCATGGCGTGCCGCTGATTGTGGATAATACGTTCCCGACGCCGGTGAACTGCAACCCGATCAAATGGGGTGCGAACATCGTTACGCATTCCACCACTAAGTATATGGATGGTCATGGTGCGTGCGTGGGCGGCTGCATTGTTGATGCAGGCACGTTTGACTGGATGGCGCATGCTGACAAATTCCCCGGGCTCACGACTCCGGATGAGAGTTACCACGGGGTTGTGTATGCAGAGAAGTTTGGGCAGGGCGGTGCGTTCATCACGAAGTGCACCTCGCAGCTTATGCGCGACTTCGGCTCGATTCAGAGCCCTCAGCATGCCTTCATTCTGAACCTTGGGTTGGAAAGCCTTCATGTGCGCATGCCACAGCATTGCAAGAATGGCCAGGCTGCCGCTGAGTTCCTGCAGGCCCATCCGAAGATTCGCTTTGTGAGGTATCCCGGTTTGCAGGGCGATCCGTACTATGAGTTGGCTCATAAGTATATGCCCAATGGTACGTGCGGCGTGGTGTCCTTTGGTTTTGAGGGCGGTCGCGCTGCGGCTGAGCAGTTCATGAAGAGTCTGAAGCTGGCTCAGATTGCCACGCATGTCGCCGATGCTCGCACGTGTGTGCTGCATCCGGCTAATGCTACGCATCGCCAGATGAATGACGAGGAGCTGGTGGCTTGTGGTATCTCGCCGGATATGGTGCGTTTGAGCTGCGGCATCGAGTCTACCGAGGATTTGCTGGCCGATTTGGAACAGGCGCTCGCAACGGTGTAAAGCGGTTTTACTATGTCAGTTTGCGGGGGTTTGCGCCGTAATGCTGCGTTTGTTGCTTGACTTGTGTCAGTGGGCAGTTGTTTAAGGGTTTCGTAGCTTTGCGTGATTGCTGTATTGGCAATGTCGTTGCTGATGTTGCTTGCAGCTTGCCCGCTTGCGTTCGATTCTCTTGCTTTGCGTTAAAGGGCGTTTTGTTCGAGCTCTTGTAGCCGCGAATTTGCGCCGTTATCGTTTCGCAGGCTTTCTCGCTTGTTCTTACGATGGCGCAATATGCCCGTATTTTTTGATGGCGGTCTGCCGGTACTGTCCGGCAGACCGCTTTTTGCATAGGTTTGAGCGTTCTGGAATACTGCTTGTGGTGCGCATCGGGAAGCCCCAATTTGCGAAATAATCCAAGACAGATGTTTGTGATGGCTTTCGGCTTAGAGTCCGTGTCTGTTGACTTTATCGGCTTGTAGAATTAATCGTTGGGCCAATTGGTGGTTCGAGGGAAGCATGCCTGCAGGGTGGTTTATGGTGATCTTGTTCGCGGTACCGGCGGATTTGATTCGGGATGCGAGGTGGGTTGATTTCTTGCTGAGTTTGTTTCTGGTGTTTTGCTATACGGTTTGAGTTGAGCCGTGGTACCGTTGGCAAGATAGTTGAATTTGAGCATGAATAGAGATTGGTGGGCGAGATGAAGAGGTTGCTGTATATCGATAGTTGTGTGCTGCGCGAGACTTCGCGCACGAAGCGGATTGCCGATGCCTTGGTTGAGCATTTGCTGTCTACTGGGGAATACGTTCTTGAGCAGCTGGTGCTTGAAGATCTTTGCCTTCTTCCGTTGACTTCGAAGACGTTGGCGCGTCGCAATGAATTGCGCTACGCGGGGGACTATGATGACGCCATGTTTGACTTGGCTCATCAGTTTGCTGAGGCGGATGAGATCGTCATTGCCGCGCCGTTTTGGGAGGGCGCTTACCCGGCGTTGCTGAAGGTGTATTTCGAGCACATCAGCGTGGTGGGCATTGTGAATCGCTATACCGATCATGGCCCTGTTGGCATGTGCTGGGCTAGCAAGCTGCATTATGTTACTACGCGCGGTGGTTTTGCGACCGATGAGCAGGACCTGGGTTGGCAGAACGTGAAGGGTTTGGCGAAGGTTTACGGCATCGAGCATGCTGACTGCATTAGCGTGAATGCCACCGACGTGCCTACGACCGATGTTGATGCGGCCGTTGCTGCTGCGATCGCTGGTATTCCCCAGTTGATTGGGGAATAGAGTTAGCCCGAGCGCGGTTGGGGGTTGTTTTAAGCAGGTGCGATATCCCTGCAGCGCGTCTGTTTGCGCATTGGGGGTCCTCACGCGCGCTGTCTACGCCTGGGTCCATTCGAATGCGTGAGTGGCGCCGGGGTTTTTCTGCGGCATTTGCCCAGGTTACGGTATAGGTATTGATCTGCCGTTACTCAGGCTCTTTTTCTGATCAGATTGCGCTTTACTGTGCTTGCATGATGCTGTCGCCTATGGATTTACGGGATTGAGTACCATCGAAAGGTGTTTCATGTTCTAGCGTAGCATGGGCGTTGTGGTGCATCGCTTCGACAGCTTCGTCATGCCAGGATGGCGCCTCATTCCGGCTGCTTTACTAAAGCCGCTTGCCGGAACGCGGGTGGTAGGGCTTGCGCGTAGCGGGGTGAAGAATCATGATGGATGCAACCAACTTGTTGATACCGCTGCTGTGCTATGCGAATGGGGCTGGTGGGATATGAATTACTCTGAGATTAAATACTTCGACATCGCCAATGGTGAGGGCGTGCGCACCAGCCTGTTCGTGTCGGGGTGCCGTCATGGGTGTCCGGGTTGCTTCAACCCCGAGCAGTGGGATTTCACGGCGGGGAAGCCGTTTTCGCCTGAGGTGCAGAACGAGATTCTCGAGAGTCTGGCACCGGAATATGTTGACGGCTTGAGCCTTTTGGGCGGCGAGCCCATGGAGCCGGAAAATCAGCGCGCCTTGGTCGATTTCGTCGAGCGAGTTCGTGAGACGTATCCTGAGAAGACGATTTGGTGCTACACGGGCGACCTGCTTGAGGATTTGCAGAACCCCGAAAGCGCACGTCATACCGAGGTGACCGATCGCCTGCTTGCGGCTATCGATGTGCTGGTGGATGGCCCGTTTGTGCAGGCGCATCATGACATCACGCTGCGTTTCCGGGGATCCTCGAACCAGCGCATCATCGATCTGCCGGCAACGTTGGCCCAGGGCAAAGTTAAGCCCTGGCGAGACGACCCGCAGTTCGTGAGCCATGTGATGGTGGTTTAACAAGATGGGTAGCACTTGTGCGGGAATAAGGGCAAACGGTTAGATTGAATAGATTTGGTTAGAAGTGGAGGGTACAAGCTAACATAGGTGCTAAGTGTACCCTCCACCTCCACTTGCTATTTGTGCGGTATGCTTTAATAGCATATTTTGAATAAGCGTAAATTGTCTTGCGCTAATACAAGCTCAAATCCTTCGGTCTTTTCGTCAATGCAGAATCCCTGCCAATCTGGATCTCCGGGTGTTCCCCATGCAATGGAATTGAACTGGCTCTCATCTCCTCTGTCGAGAAGCATTACATATTGAGCATTAATTGACTTAACGGCAAGTTTCACATCATTATTTGAGGCAATATTTCGCAAATCGCTTCGAATGAGCTTGCTTTCGGTGGACTCGTTGGCACCACTGAGAGTTTTATAGTAAAGGTTCTGCATATCGTTGACGGAAAAAGCAAGCACGCTTCCGTCATATGGCAGATTGAGAATAGTTGTATTCTCGGGTACTGTTGACTTAACCTCGTCTACGAAATTTTTCTCCTGATTGGTGTAATAGGTTCTGTTTTGCAGAATGCTTTTAATGTTCAAGTCATAGGTTCTGAATCCCATACTCGATGCATTCGATGAAAACAGTTGCATTGGAGAATAGCAGACCTGTAGAAATGCTAATAGGATTGCTAACGCGATAGCGCACACCGATATGGGTTTTGAAATTCGCGGCACGCGGTCGGTAACATGCTCAAATGCTCGTTGCATAAGCAGAATGATTTGGTATAGGCCGATTGCGGCGCAAGGAATTGCTGCAATCGCTGCGCAGGCAGCAGTTCTTTCTGGGTCGGTGTACCAGTAACCGGCAAAAATCTTTTTCAGCAGGGGATCTCCGCTTGCATTGAAAAAAAAGATAATTGAAAAAATAATGAAAGTTAATGAAATCCACCAGGTTTGTTTATTTCGTAAACAGCAGAAGAACCCGATGTAGACAACTAAGGCGAAAAGCCATTGAGGCTCCCCATAGGTGTATCCAAACAGCAAAGTATATTTTAGTGCATAGACTGCAGGGGTTGTCCATTCCCATAGGAAAGAAGTGACGCTTGCGAAAACACTTGAATCAAGTAGCAAAAGCCAAACAGCAACCATTATTCCAAAAACCACAACAGATTTAGTCAACGGTATTATAACGGATGTCTGCTTTGAGGTTCGTTCTGACCAGAAGGTCATAATGAGATATGTCGTAGCATATATGAAGAGGGAGATGACGCAGTTCGGATGTAACACGCCTAGGCCAATGATGGCGATAGTGCAAGTTATAACTGAGGTGCGGAAACGTCGCGGATGCTCCTCTATAATGCTTGCAGCAAATGCGACTGCTCCTGGTAGGCAACACCAACCTGCGAAATTAGGATAGATTTGGTGAACATCGAGAGGTGCGATAGGAAAAGCTGCACAGGCGCAGAAGGTTACCGATCCAATTGCTGCAATGCCTTTTTTCTCAGGGAAAGACTGCAAGAGAAGAGCAGCCATTCCCGATGCAAATACTACAGAAGCAAAAACATAGGCGCCGGCGTTTTCTCCGAGCGGCGCCAAGGCGTTTGTGATGGAACAAGCAAGTGCAATGACGATATGCCAACCTGCTGGATAAAATGAACCAGGTGTAGAATATGGTGCAGCTTGTTGGCCATTCGCGCTGTATTCGGAAGCATTAAGGGTAGAAAACGAGCCTCCGTTTATCATTGAGGCAATCGTATTAAGATGGCTCACATTGTCGGCGAATTCCAGGAATGAGTTTGCCGTATCAAGGTTTGCAAGAAAGAGCACGGTCATAAGCCCGGAACACACCACAATTGAACAGGTGATTTCAATTGTTACACGTCCAGGTCGTCGAAGTTTACACTCGCATTTTTTTTGTCGCCTTGAGCGTAAAGCGATAAACATAAAGAAGAATGCCGTCAGGACAAATGAAGAGATTAATAAAGGAGCGGGTCCTTTAATGCCTAGTTTATCAAATACAATACCGAATATCGTATAGATAGCAATAGAGGCCGGCGGGGTAAATCCTATTGCTTGCAATTGGTTGAGTTTCATTACCTTGGCTAAAGCGTATCCAGGTAGAGTGATTATGGCGATCAAGGTAATGCAAGTTAGCATGAACAACGGCCACATTGATTTTTGAGCTCCTATTGCGTCATATTCTAAAAGAACTGTGCATGAGACGTATCGTTACGGCAATAGCGACGATGAATCGACAGGTTGCTAGTGTGTTATTGATCCAATGGCATTACGGAGTGTTTTGTTCTTCGCATGCGTTACAGCTTTTGCCAGGACTTGTTTGTCGAGTTGCGTGTAAAGCGAATTGTTGCCTAGAACCTCCATTTTTGAAACGGCTCCTTTGAGGTCGTCGAGCAAGATAAACATTCTGCATACGCTGTCAAGATCCTGCGGGTCCTCCAAAAAGCAGGGATAGCCGTTATGTGCTGCGTATGGTCCAACGAGCAGTGCGTCAAAGGGGTCCCAGACAGACGCCACAAGCGCGGTTTCTGCCGAGATCTTGTGGTCGGTATGGGTTAACTGCCATTCTGTAAAATGGCAGTTAACGTTATACGGGCCATCGTCCAGGAAATCATGCACCGTGACGTTTTGCTGGCTCAGACCGAGTTCATTTTCGAGATCTTGTGCGCTTATGCCAAAGGAAAGAACCTCTCCGTTTTGCACTTCGCTCAGGATTGCTTTTTGTTTGTCAGAAAGTTTGCCGTCTTCGTTCGTAATTAGAACAGAAGCTTTGTTTGCGTAGGCGTACGGTAGCTGTGTGATGAAATCGCCGTTTTGGTCGCTTTTTACCAGAATCAGCGTATTGCTCCAGCTTGCATCAGCTAATGCACTGCCGAAATCGTACACAGCTGCAGAAAGATTTTGGGGATTTTCGGCAGCAATAAAACTGATCTCGCCTTTAAGTCCGTGGTCGTGCGCCGAGCGCTTAATGCCTTCGTTTTCGACATCGCCTACAACTATGATTTTGCCTGCATTATACGTTTTCAGCAAATCTGCAGTACTGTTAGGAATTGAGTTCTGTTTAGTAAGAAGGAACGGACATTCGATTAACCCTGAAAGTGAAGATGCAACAACACAAGAGGGAATCGAATCACCGGGAGCAAGAATGACTATGTCATTTCGCTTGGTTGGAACCGATTTCATTAGTTTCGCGGCAGAGCTGTATCTGTCGTCGCCGCATAATGTGGTGACAATGTTGTCGGGGCAGGAGATGTCGCGGTTGATCATCTCGACGACCTTAGATTCCGCTTCCTGGCTTCCGACATGGCCTCCGAGTAGGCGGTACATGCGGCACACTTCGCTTGCAGCGCCCATCATCCGGGCGTGGCCTTTTTCGATCCAAATTGCCTTATTGCACAGACGCTCGATTTGATCGTTGCTATGGGAAACGATCAAAACGGTTACCTCGTGCTCTTTGATGAGTTTTTGAATACGTTGTTCGCACTTTTGTTGAAACATGAAGTCGCCAACAGACAACACCTCGTCGACAATGAGAATGTCGGGAATGATTACAGTGGCGATTGCAAATGCGATTCGCGCAACCATGCCCGATGAGTAATTCTTCATGGGCATATCGAGGAACTTTTCGATTTCTGCAAAACTGACGATTTCGTCAAAATGCTCGTCAATGAACTTTCGCGAATAGCCAAGTAGTGCGCCATTCAGGTATATGTTTTCTCGCGCTGTCAGTTCCATATCGAAACCGGCGCCAAGTTCGATAAGCGGTGCGATGTTACCGTTGATGGTGCACGTTCCCTCGGAGGGTTCAAGCACGCCGGCTATGACTTTTAGCATGGTCGATTTTCCGGAACCGTTTGTTCCCAAGATGCCGAAAACGTCGCCTTTTCTTACAGTGAACGATACATCGTCAAGTGCGCGAAACTCCTTGAACATAAGTTCGCGCTTGGCGATGGCGATCACGTACTCTTTGATACTGTTCAGCTGTTCGCTGGCCATGTTGAAAACCATGGAAACATGATTGACATCTACCATCACTGGACGGTTGTCGTTTGCGTCATTAAACGAGGTTGCTATTGCGAGAGGTGTGGTATTAACGATTGTCGGCATACTTTCCGCCTATACGTAGAGGATGAACTTTTTTTCGGTTTTGCGGAATACCAAGAATCCCACAATAAAGGTGATAACGGCGATGCCAAGGCAGACAAGGTTTTCTCGCAGCCCAGGCATAGTGTTGTACATGGCGATGTCCCTGAAATAGCAGACGTAATGGTACATGGGGTTAAACGCCTCTGCTGCCTGCATCCAGTTTGGCAGGAGGCTTACGGGGTAGAAAAGGGGCGTTGCGTAGGTCCATGCAGTAATAATGACACCCCAAAAATGGCAAACATCACGGAAGAAGACTGCCAGCGCTGAAAGGAGCATTCCTAAACCGCTGCAGAACAGCAGCATGTAGATTAGCAAGAGCGGTAAGGCAAGCAGGTTAATGGTGGGTGCGATTTTGAAAAACACCATGACGATTACGACGGCAATAAGCGATATCGCAAAATTGACAAGCTGAAACAACACCTTTTCAATCGGGAAAATCATTTTGGAGATTTTGATTTTCTTGATAAGGGGGGCCGACTCAAGAATTGAAGTCATGGCGGATCCCGTTGAATCGGACATTAGGGCAAAGAGCACGTTGCCCAGAATCAGATACATAGGAAAATTGGCAACATCGCCAAACTTGAGAACATTGGTGAACACTGCAGCAAGGACGCACATCATCAACAGCGGATTGAGCACCGACCAAGCAACACCCAAAATGCTTCTGCGGTACTTAAGCTTGAAGTCTTTAGAAACAAGGGAAGATATCGTGAACCAATTTCGTTGGAGCTCGGTTTGCGCGGTTGTCCTGTTTGCCATTGTCTATATCCTCTTCGCTTTGAGTAAGCGTCATTTGTCTACTGTATTCTATCGTATAAAAGAAGAAATCTCGTCCGTCGTGGGGCTTTACCTAAAGAGGATCACTTGCCGTTGCGTGGCGCAGCCTTTTTTGGAATCACATGCTTTCATCGATGGTTTTGTATGCTGACCACGGTGTTTCGCGGAAGGCCGCGCTATCGGCAATTCGTTATTGATATCATTGAGGAGTATTGGGCTGATAATATATTGTGCAAACAATCTTCATCCGAAAGGAGTAGACGGTGCCCCGTTTTTCGATTTGCATATCTGTTTACAACGGTGACCGGTTTTTGCAGGGTTGTCTCGATAGCGTGCTTTGCCAATCCTTTGCCGACTTTGAGCTAATTGTCGTTGACGACGCAAGTAGCGATGGGACTGCAGATATTCTCGCGGATTACGCCAAGAAGGACGAAAGAATCACCATCATAAGTAAAAGCCAAAACGAAGGATTGCATCTTGGGCATAGGGCGGCGTTGGAGGCGTGCTCTGGCGAATACGTTTTGTTCTTAGATGCTGATGACGAATTCGAAGAAGGGCTACTCAGCAAAATCGATTGCGTGCTGCGCGAAGAGCGAGATGCCGACATGCTTCACTTTGGGGTTCGCGTTATTGGGGAGGGTGTACCCGGCGAGTTGCGTTCTTCTTTTGAATCATTTGTCAATCAGCCAGTTGAAGTACTGAAAGGTCTGGATATTCACTCGGCGATATTTGGCGGAAATGGCGCTTATCGTCAGGACTGGAGAATGCCTCAAAGGGTGTTTTCCGCACAATTGGTGAAAACCGCCTTCTCGAAAATGCCTTTTCAGCGTCTCGATTGCGCGGAAGATGCTTTCGAGATGTTTGTGATTTCTTCATTGGCAACAAAACAAATGACTCGTAATGACATTGTCGGTCTTCGGTATCATCTTGGCAGAGGGTTAAACGGCGCGTCGGCATGGGGGCGAAGCAAATTTGCATCCGTTGCAGCAGCGTTCTGGACTTGTGCTTGTCAAATAACTCAATATGCCGATAGCTATTCAGCGACGGATTTGCTTGCATCCGCAAATGGGGCTCAGAGAAAACTAATGCAGCTATTATTTAATGATTGGCGAATTCGAGTTGTGGATGACGAGAAATTGGCTTCTATTGAAGATGCGACTTCTATCATAGATCCGGCTATTGTCGCATCTGAGATCATGCGTTGCGCTCGTGATGCTTCGTATGAAAAGCTAAAAACTAATCAGGGGCCGAATGCTGATTCTCTTCAGGGCTGGCGCGATGCAGCGTATCAAATCGTAAGTGGAGATAGTGCTACGAGTATTGCTTTCGCTTCATACCTCTCGGCTGTCGATGATCATATTCGTTCGATTCGCAAAATGGAACGCGTTAGCAGATTCGAAGACGAACCGATCCGCATCTTCGTTTCTGCGCATAAACCCGTTGAACTATTTGATAGTCAGGTATTTCAGCCTGTTCAAGTTGGGGCATCGCGCACCGATGAGCGTTTCATATGGGCGTTGTGCGATGACGAAGGCGGCAATATCTCAGACTTGAACCCCATGTACTGCGAGCTTACGACGCAGTATTGGGCGTGGAAAAATGTCGATGCTGATTATATTGGGTTTTGTCACTATCGTCGCTACTTTGATTTTTCCGACACTTCTCATGAGGAGAATGCGTACGGTGAAGTCATAGATGACTATATCGACATCGTTTCCCAGCGTGAATATATGCTTGAGGACGCTCATATCCGCAAAGTTGTGAAGAACTATGATGTGATTACGACGCCCGTGGAGGACATTCGTTCCTACATGGGTGAAAACTCCACTATTCGCTCCCAGTACGATGCGGCTCCGAAACTGTTCGTTGAGGACCTTGATCGGGTAATCGGTATTTTGGTTGCCCGCCATCCCGAATATGAGCAGGATGCGAAAGCGTTTCTTGCTGGTCATACCGGCCGTTTCTGCAATATGTTCATCATGAAGAAGCAGATCTTCCATGATTACTGCGCGTGGTTATTTCCTCTTCTGGAAGAGTTCGTTGCTTCTGCGGATATGAACTTGTATAGCAAAGAGGGACTTCGCACTCCCGGCCATTTGGCGGAGCGACTGCTGAATATCTACCTGCTTCATCATGAGCGCATAGGTGCTGGCTGGAAAATGAAGCAACTGCAATGCGTGCATTTCACAAAGCCCGACAGGTATTATCTGCCTATGGCTTTGAGCTGTGGAAACGACAATAGGCCGGTGATTCCGGTGGTGTTTGCGTCAGATAATAATTACGTGCCCATGGTCACTACGACGATATACTCGATGCTCAGGAACGCCTCTGATGCTTACCGTTACGACATTGTGGTGCTTCACGAGGGTATCGAGTGGGAAAACCAAGAGAGAATGAAAGCGTTTTTCGGGCAGTTCGAGAATGCCGGCTTGCAGTTCTGCGATGTTTCCCGATTTGTCGATCAATATGAACTGACGACGAACAATCCGCATATCAGTAATGAAACGTACTACCGTTTCCTTATCCAAGAGCTTTTGCCGTATTACAGCAAGGTTCTCTATCTTGATTCTGATTTGATAGTCAAGGGAGATGTGGCCGAGCTGTTCTCGGTGGATTTGGGCGATAACTTGCTTGCTGCGGTGCGAGATGTTGATTACTGCGGTAATCTCAATATGAAAGACGGCATTCGCATGCGCTACACAAAAGAAGTGCTTGGCATGCGTCGGCCGTATGACTACTTCCAAGCCGGCGTGCTTGTCCTGAATACGAAGGCTATGAGGAAGCTTCATCCTATGGAGAAGTGGCTCGAGTTTGCTTCTGACGATCGTTACATCTATAACGATCAGGATATCCTCAATGCGCATTGCCAAGGTCGTGTGAAATACCTTGACTATGACTGGAATGTTATGACGGATTGCTTTGGCCGTATTGGTAACGTATTCTCGTTCGCCCCGTGTGCTATTTTTGATGCGTTTAATGATTCGCGAAATCATGAGAAGATTGTTCACTATGCGGGCGCGCAAAAGCCGTGGAAGATGATGGGCTGTGATAGGTTCGACCTATATTGGGAGTATGCGAAGGACACCCCCTTCTACGTCCAGCTGAGCAGTATGTTGCATGCGGAAGCTGTAAAGCCGATGATAGCGGAGCAAGTTGCAATAGATGATCACGAATGCGTTGTGTCGGGAGATAGTCCATTGCGTAAGGTCGTCGATCCCATCGCTCCGTTTGGATCTAGGCGGCGTGAGGTCCTGAAGTCGATTGGGCGCGCTGCTCGAGGGTTGAAGTAGCTTCTGCTCTGCTCCCTTGCGTTCGGCTTTGAATCTTCGGTCTATACCCAACGTTCCGAAATCGGTGGCATCCATGAGCCTTGGCAGAATGGTGCTTGCTTCGAGAATTCAGGTCTATGAAATAGGGGCTTAGAAGCAAGCAAGATTTGCTTTTAATAGACAGAGGATGTTGTTCAGGTATAAGGAGGTTGATATGAGATTTGAAATCATGAAACGATATGCAATATGTATCGTCGCTTCCGTTATCGTATCCATCGGCGTCGTTCTCGGGGGATCGTGCGGCCTGGCATACGCCGCCGTCACCTCTGATCAGCTATGGGTTGAGCTGCCAGGCGGCAAAGAAGTTCATGTGCAGGAGGTTGACGGGGACGAATGCCTGTTCTTGCCGTCTCAGGTTGATACGCGAAAACTATCCATCGTCTCTTCTACTGGTTCGTTGTGGCTGTCTGATGGGCAGGATGGTCCACTTCTCCCAGTTGTTGGCAGTGTCGATTTAGCTGAATTCGGATTGGCGTCAGCTGATGGAAGATTGATTTCGAACGAATCAAGTATTTGGGTGTCAACTGACGGGCAGTCTCGTCAGCGCATCTTTCTCTACCAATCGCAAGGGATTCGCTCGGTTTTCGTGAATGCACAGCACGACCGATCGTATGTTGACTCAAGTCCATCTCATTCGGTAAAAGACACCGGCGTGTTTAGCGTGGTCAATGTTGATGGCTCCATTGCCGTCGATGCCGATATGGAATTCATTCGCGGTCGTGGTAATTCAACATGGGTTGGGTGCGAGAAAAAACCTTATCAAGTAAAGCTGAAGAAAAAAGCTGATGCGCTTGGCACGGGTGAAAAAAGCAAAACATGGTTGCTTTTAGCTAATGCGGCGGATCCGACCTTGCTGCGCAACACTATCAGCTTCAACCTCGCAAGATATATGGGATCGCTGGCAACGCCGAGTTGTCAACCATGCGATTTCTACTACAACGGTGAGTATCGTGGAAGCTATTTGCTTACAGAAAAAGTCAAGGTAGAGAAGTACGGTGTTGATATTAGTGATTTGGACGATGCGAACGAAAGCGCAAACAAGGGTTCGGACGCAATCGAGAACCCATGGAGCTATCGCGAACATTCCTTAAATGATCGCGGCCAGGAATATTCGTATGTTTCCGGCTTGAACGATCCGGATAATATTTCCGGCGGATACCTGATCGAGCTCGATGACAAAACGGCGTCAGGGGAGCTAAGCATGTTTAACGCAGGTTCCCATTCCTTCATCGTGCATACGCCTGAAATAGCAACTAACTCTGAGGCGAAGTATATCAGCGAATTATTTGACATCGGCTTTACCGCTGCTCGTAACGGTGGGATCGATGATGCATCGGGAAAAAGCGTTTATGACGTGTTCGATATTGATTCGCTTATTGCAACTGGTTTGACGGAAGACTTTATTTGGGATGGGGACTATTTGTACTCGTCTTCGTATTTCTACACCCCGCAAGATGATGGAAAGATTTACTTAGGGCCTATTTGGGATTGCGATAGAACGTTTGGGTTGAGATATGCCAACACATGCGGTGTGTTTGCTCAAACATTCTTGAGCGGAAATTCTGCATTGCTCTCAGAATTGGGACAAGTGGAGCAGGCGAAACTCGCCCCTGTTGTGCGTCAAGTGCTATTAGGGGATGCCTCGGCATCAACGGCGAATGGCAATCTGCGCTCCATATCGTATTACGCTCAGGAAATAGCTGCTTCACAGGCGATGGATCAGGTACTTTGGGGCCTTGCCCCGCTTGACGATGAATGGCTTGCGTTTGATCGAGTCGACGGGAAAAGCTGGGAGGCGTATGTATCAGATCTTGGAAGCTTCGCTCAGCAACGCATAGACTACATGGATTCGTTTTACGCGCAAAGTTCATGGTCGTACTGTACTTGGGTATGGGATGGTGTATACGGATGGACCCCATATCTTGATGGAACGCCTTGCCGTAATGGCTGGGTCGATGACAAAGGGACATGGTATTACATGTTGGACGGACGCATGCAGGTTGGCTGGTGCTGCGTTAACGGCACATGGTACTATTTCGACAAATCGGGCGCCATGTGCACGGGCTGGCTTAGCGACGGTGGCACCTGGTACTACTTAAGGTCTTCCGGAGCTATGGTCACCGGCTGGGTGGCGGACGGATTGTCGTGGTACTACATGGATGGGTCCGGTTCTATGGCACGAGGCTGGCGATTTATTGGTAGTGAATGGTATTATCTGGGCTCTTCCGGAGCCATGTCTACTGGATGGAATCTAGTTGATGGATCCTGGTATCTCTTCAGCGAATCGGGCGTTATGCACAGTGGCTGGCGGTTCGTTGGTGATTCTTGGTATTACCTAGGTCAAGATGGCGCTATGCGCACTGATTGGGCGTATGTTGATGGATTCTGGTATTATCTTGACGGCTCAGGGGCGCTTGTTTACGGTTGGCGCTGGGTTGACGGCGCATGGTATTACCTTACGGATACCGGAGCTATGGCGATTGGATGGCAGAAAGATAACGGTATCTGGTACTATCTCAGCGAATCTGGCGCTATGTTAACTGGATGGCAATTCGTTGGTGACGCATGGTATTATCTCGACCCTCCGTCTGGGGCAATGAAGACAGGGTGGAGCAACGTGTTCGGAAAATGGTACATGCTGTCTGGCTCGGGTGCTATGCAAACAGGGTGGATAGCGTACGATGGCGATTGGTATTGGTGCGCTAGCTCCGGCGAAATGGTGACGGGCTTGCGTTCCATTGGCGGCCAGCTATACAAGTTCGATTCTTCGGGCAGGCTGGTTGCGTAATCTGTTATTAAGGTTTGAAGCGGCTGACAGGATGTCGGCCGCTTCTCTTTGCGGGAACGGTGTGTTGCGCGGTTTGTGGGTGGCTACCGCTTCAACTGCGCTTCTTTACAGGCGTGCAACAGCAGTTGGGCTGATTTGTCCCAAGTGTAGAGCTGGCGAACGCGCTTGGCAGCATTTGTGCCCATGCGTCGAATCTGCTCTGGATTTGCTGCAGCTCTTGTGAGCGCCGCAGCAATATCCTTTGGTTCCATAGATTCCAGAATGATACCGTATTCGTTTGTGGGTGCGATTTCCCGCATGCCGCCGACGTCGGTTGCTATCACAGCAGTGCTACATGCTGCTGCTTCAAGCAATACTGTGGAAAAGCCCTCCGAGCGTGATGGCAGACAAAAGCAATCTGCCTGTTGCAGTAACGCAGAGAGGTCGCTTTTGCTTAGCATGCCTGGTGTAATCACGGTTTGGTATTGCAGCTGTTCGACATCATGTAATAGCGGACCGTTTCCGGCCATGATAATGAAGATGCTGTTTCCATTTTCAGATGCCAATTGTGTTGCTTTCGCTAGTTGAAGGACACCTTTTTCGGGCACGAATCTTCCGGCGCTTGCAATTAGTGTTGCGCTATCTGGAATATTAAATTCCGATCTAAAATGACGATTGCTGGCTTGTCCTAAGTAGGCATCTGCCTCAATAGAGTTAGGGACTTCTCCGCATGAGGAGAATCCGAAATGGGAAAGCCATTTGCTAGCCTTTCCTGAAACTGCATAACAGCAGGGAGAGTATCGTTTTACGATGGCGGTCATTGCATGCTCTACGCCGTGCAAGGGAAGGTCTAAAAGCGTATTCCCCAGCGTAAGGTGAGCAGATCCGTGTTCTATAAGAACGGGTTGTATACCGTGTCGCTTTGCAAAGCGTAAACCTAAGATACTGTGTGGGTAAAATCTGGTATTAACCACTATATAGTCAATAGGCTGCTCGTTAAGCCAGCTCCAGAGACGCTTGCTTTCTTGATTGTTTTTCGGAATAGGAAACCGACTGTTAAGCAGGGGGTTGCAAGGCAGTCGCAGTATGTCTATGCCATTGACCGCTTCGAGCGCAGTCGCATTGTCCGTATTCGATGTGGCGACGATGACTCTACACCCAGCGGTCACAAGCGCTTCGGCGATGCCCTTAGTGTAGGATTCAACGCCCCCGACGTGGGGTTCGTACAGCGCAGAGAAAATGCATATGCAAGGCTTTCGTGTCGTGCTGTTATCAACGTTGGTCGCAGAGGCAATATCGAGCATGGTTCTCCTTGCGATTGTGGGTGCATTTTGAGCGATTGCAGCTAATCGATTATACACATACGATGACTTTCTGGTCATGAACCGAAAGGGACGATACAATAAACGCTTGGGAATTTTGTATGTTGCCGAGTAGAGAGCAATTGGGAAGTGGACAAGACTATCGGGAATAGGCGTGTCATTGCCGTTGTTCCTGCATATAACGAGCGGGACAATATCGTATCTACAATTGAGGATTTGCGGTCCAATGCACCTGGCGTTGATTATGTGATCGTCAACGATGGTTCCAAGGACGATACGCTTAGCATTTGCCGGGAACATGGCTATAACGTAATCGATTTGCCGGTGAATCTAGGGCTTGCGGGTGCATTTCAGACAGGTATGCGCTATGCCTACAAGCACGGTTATGATTATGCTATCCAGTTTGACGCTGACGGGCAGCACTCTGCGGCGTATATATACGAGATGATACGTGTTGCAGAAACACAGGATGCCAACATCGTCATTGGCAGTCGTTTTGCCACGCAGAAAAAACCCCTATCTGCCCGCATGGCCGGCAGCGTGCTTATCAGCGCTATGATTTTGCTGACTACTCGGCAACGCATTCAGGATCCTACTTCCGGTATGCGTCTGTTCGATAGGAAGATGATTCCGCTCTTTGCAAATGAGATGGATTTTGGTCCTGAGCCCGATACTATTTCGCTTTTGATGCGTTGGGGTTATAAGGTTGAAGAGACCCAGGTCGAAATGCGTGAGCGTATTGCTGGCGAAAGTTATTTGAATTTCACAAAATCAATTACGTACATGTTGCGTATGAGCATCTCCATTTTGCTGGTGCAGTGGTTTAGGAGGAAGAAGTGAGCCTACTGTTCTCTGGAACGTTGCTGATTGGTGCGCTGTTAACCTTCTGGTTGATTCTGCGCAAAATTCGCAAAGCCGAGGTCACTATCGCCGATTCTACGTTTTGGTTCCTATTCGCACTTTCACTGGTGCTGATGGGCGTATTTCGGGGCATCCCGTTTTTCTTTGCGGATATATTCGGTATTGAAAGCCCGGCAAATTTTGTATTCGTGTACGTGATTGCGGTGCTGGTCATTCGTGAATTTTACACCACAGTCGAAGTGTCGCAATTACGCGCTAAGGTGCGAAGCCTTGTGCAAAATGAGGCGCTTGATGACGCCGCAAAACGTAATGACATGCAAAGGTAGCGCGTAGTGGCAAAACAGCTGTCCGTAAAACAGAACATGCTGTGGAACACTTCAGGTTCCATGGTTTACCTTGTCTGCCAATGGCTTATCACGGTGTTTGTGGTGCGTCTTTCCGATGGATATGATGCTGCTGGCGTGCTGGCTCTCGGTATGGCTGTTTCCAACATCTTTTCTCCCATAGGGTATTTCAAGGTTCGTGCGTTTCAGGTTTCCGACCTTAACGAGGAGTATTCCGCTGGGCAATATTTGGCTTTTCGATTGCTGAGCACCGCAGTGGCACTTATGTGCATGATTGTTTATGCGGAGGTAACATGTACCAATGACTCCATTCCGGCAGTCATTGCCTACTGCGTGTATTCATGCGTGCCGATTATTGCCGATGTTTATCAGGGTGCTGCGCAACAAAAGAATAGGTTAGATGTTGCTGGCAAGGATCTCATCGCACGCGGCATCTTGTCTCTTGCCGCCTTTTGCGGGGGGATGCTTATAACGCATTCCTTGCTGGTGTCACTAATCATAATGACGCTGGTTACCGGTGCGGTTGTCCTATTTTATTTACCTCGAAGTCTAAAGCGTGTTATCGGCGCATATTCGATTGACTTCGCGAAAGCAAAAATGGTGGCATTGTTTATTGCGTGTCTCCCTGCGGCTGTTGCTTTGGTGTTTGCGGGATCCATTCCTTCAATTCCTCGTCAGATTTTAGGGACAATGTTTGGCGCTTCTGCTCTTGGAGCATATGCATCCGTGGCTTCGCCAGTTGTGGTGGTGCAAATGGGCGCGCAATATATTTATTCTCCTTTGTTGAGCAGTTTTGCGCAGTGCTATCTTGCAAAGGATGCCTCGGGTTTTTTGCGCTTGTTTGCAAAGGTGTTTGTTGCCATCATCGTTTTAGCTGCGGTGTCGCTTATTGGATTTGCGTGGTTTGGTGAGTGGGCGTTGTGTCTTATCTACGGTGATTCCATTCGGGATTATTCCTATTTGTTGTTACCGCTTGTGTGCTGCACGATTTGCACTGCCTTTTTGTGGTTTCTGGGCGATTTGCTGGTTGTGGTGCGTGATATGAAAGGTAACCTTGTTTGCTTTTCTGTTGCGTTCGTTGTCTGCGCTGTCTGCTCATATCCCATGCTTGTGATGTTCGGGCTGAATGGCGCTAGTTTTGCCACCATGGCGGGTTTGATTGTGGGATCGGTACTTTGCTTCGTCCGTCTCCTGCTTTCTATGCGAAGTTAAGTTGAGCGCTTGCGAGGAGTTTGATATGCGCTTTACGGTTATCGTTCCGATTTATAATGCTTCTATGTATGTAAGGCAGTGCCTGGATTCTATTGCTGCCCAGACGTTTGGCGATTTCGAGGTGGTGATGGTCGACGATGGATCGACCGACGGATCAGTTGAAATCTGTCAGGAGTATTGCGCGTTAGACGATAGATTTCACCTCTATTCTCATGAACGGAATAAAGGAGCATCTGCTGCGCGCAATACAGGCATAAGTCAGGCGAAGGGCGAGTACCTGCTGTTCTTGGATAATGATGATTGGTGGGATGGCTCCGATGCTTTGCGGGCACTTAATGACGCTCTGATTGCCTGGAACAATCCCGACATGCTTTGTTACCCGTTAGGAGAATATCACGAGGGAGATATTTCTCCTATCCACGAAACAAATCATATTGCAAGCGGGATTGGCTCCTCTTCCGATTACGAAAGCGTTATGGGGGCAATCATTCAACAAGGGTTGTATTATTCCTCCGCATCTGCAAAAACGGTGAAATGCTCGGTCGTGCGCAGCGCGCAATTATCATTCGATGAGGGTTTGCGGCACAACGAGGATTCTGAATGGTCGCGGCAGTTGTTGTTGGCGTGCAACTCCTCTGGTTGGTCGGAAACCTCTTTCTACGTATATCGTCGTAATTCTGCGGTTTCGCAAAGCAAGCAGCCCGACTACCTTAGCGTGCTTGGAGCCATGCTTTTGATTATTCAGCGGCAAGTACAAGTTGCTGAGGCGAAGGCGTGTGATGGTGTTCACTTAGAATTAGCTGCTTCATTTGTATCGTACATTTACGTTTTGTCGTTGTCGTATATCGGGCTGTTAGGTCTCAATAAGGGATCGTACGAGTTTAATTTGCTGAAGGAATACCGGTGGCTGTTGCGCTACGGGAAGCAGAATCGTGTTGTGTGCGTTCGCTGGTGTATTCGGCTCGTCGGTTATTGGGCAACAACACGTTTATTAGGACTTGCTATGCATCGCGAGCAGAAACGTATAACGCAACTAAGCTAGGTTACTAAAGGGGAATCTATGCAATACGAACAGGCTACATTGCGCCGTTTGCAGATGGTGGAGCTTGAGATTCTTGAAGCAATCGATTCCGTGTGTCGTGAGCATGGGATTACTTACTTTTTAGATTCTGGTACTGTGCTTGGCGCTCGACGTCACGGCGGTTTCATCCCTTGGGATGACGATATTGATCTAGGTATGCCGCGCGAAGACTACGAGCGTTTCTTAGAGGTTGCTCCTGCGGCTCTAGGAGAGCGATTTTGCGTGACTTGTTCTCGGACGAATCCGCGTCAGGCTGCTTTGTTTGCGAAAGTCATGCTGACAGGCACGCGTTTTGTAACCGACGAAACGGAAGAAGCCGGATTTGATCAAGGCGTTTTCGTGGATATCTTCCCGTATGATGCCGTTTGTGCTGAATCGAATGCGGCTAAGCGGCAGCGTAAACGCTGCATGATGTGGCAGAGCATCTCGTATTTGTATCATTCCAAGCACATTGTGGTGCCGCACAAAGGTGCTATGGGGACGATTGAAGCAATTGTGTGTCGTGTAGCGCACTATGCGGTGCGTGCGCTGTTTTCCCCCGAGCGTATCAACCGTGGATTCGACAAGGTTGCCATGATTGCGAAGGATGATTCAAGGTCGGATATGCTGATGGCGTCTTCGTATGCGGCTACTGAGCCGTTTCCGAAGAGCATGTTGTTGCCTCCGAGCGTCATATGCTTTGAGGGAAAAGAGTTTTTCGCTCCTGCCGATGTCGAGGGTTACTTGCATACGCAATATGGTCAAACATGGAATCAACTGCCACCTGAGGATCAGCGTCGAAATCATGCGCCAAAAGAATTGTATTTGGGCAAAGACTTGTAGAGGTTCTTGCCTTGTTGATCCTTTATGCGTGAACCCGGTTGCTCTATGGTCGGTATTTGTAATTGGCGCAGCAAAGTCTATGCTTATATGGGTAATATCAGTAGGTATAGTTTGGCTGATTAGCATTGCTGAAGCGAATGAGGCTGCCCGTGTTGGGCAGCCTCATTCGCTTGGTTGGAGTGGTTGGAATTATTTTCCCTCACGTCGATTTCGTTTGACGAGATAGTTCTTTGTTGCAAATAGGGTGTTAACGATTCCGGTGTTCTTCAGGTTGTAAACGCCCTGTCCGATTAGGCCTATCATATGGGGGAGGGAGTTAATCTTCGGGCAGGGGATGCCTCTTAGATTCGCATAGAGATGCTTCATGCCCGGTGACACCTCGTTGTCGCCAAACACCAGGTTTGCATCCATGCGCTCGAACATGTGCTTTGCGGCGGCGCGAACGTCATCGTGGGTCAAGTCGACCTCTTCGATGATTCCGGACAGATAGGTGAAACCACGGCTGTTGTGGGCTCGCAGAATGCGCTCATCGGTGACGTTCAAGCGCTCGAGAACATCCATCATGTCGTTCCAGCGCTCAAGTGGCAGCAGGGTGTTCGTGTGGGCAAAATTCTTCGATTTTTCCGGCGTTTCCTCGCGATAGCAATAATATGCGGTGTCGAAGTAACCGATACGGTCGGTTTGACACAGCGTTTCAACCAGGAACGGATTGTCGGCCCAACCAGCACCAGGAATCTCTTTAAAGCGAATGCCACGATCGTCCAGAAATGATTTGCGATAGATGGCAGACCAGATAGACGGATGATGGCACAGCAGGTGTGCTGCATCTGCGATAGCAAACGGCTGACGCCCGGGATGAATGCGGTTTTTGTAGCTGCAGTTCAGCTTGCGTTGCTGTTTGGTGTCGGGCATCCAGATTCGCCAATACGGCGTTTTCACGATGTCGAGCGGCGTTCCTGCTTGGGCAAATCCCTCCTCAAAGGCGAGCATGTCGGAATACATGCCGGGCTCGATCCAGTCATCGGGCTCCACAATGGAAATCCAGGTGCCAGTAGCCTCGGTTAGGCCTCGGTTGCACGTGGCGCCATATCCTTGGTTCTGTTTATCGATAATCTTGATGCGGTTGTCGTTGGCGGCATAGCGCTGCATGATGGAAAGCGAATTATCGGTGCTGCCGTCGTTGAGCAGGATGATTTCCAAGTTATCGTACGTTTGCCCGACGATGCTGTCCAAGCATTGCTCCAGATAGGGGCCTGCGTTGTAAATCGGCACGATTATCGATACAAGCGATTCGCTCATGTTCGTCCTTTGGTTGATCTGGCGCCTATGCTGTAATGTAAGCTGCGCCGTTATTTTGCCAAACTGTTCAAATGATAACGTAAAATAGTTCGATATTGCTAAATACCATAAGGAAGGTGCCTCCCATGTGGGGTTTGTTTTTTTTGACGACTGCCATAGTCGCGATATCGTTGTTCGGCCCGGGTTTTCTTGTGTTGCGTGGATTCGGCATGTCGCGTTGTCTTGCGTTCTCGCTGGCTCCTCTTTTGGGTGTTGCTGCATATGTACTGGTTGGTTTGGCATATGAAAAGCTCGGTGTTTGGTCTTGCTGGGCGTCGCAGGCGGGTTTGCTGTTTATCGTGGCTGCGATTATCTTTGCGATTCTGCGTTTCGCGCTTAAGCGGAAACCTGCTGTCTCATTTTCCCTTTCGGACCATGGAACAGTACTTGGCGGCAGGCTATCGTTCGATAGCGTATGCCTTCTTGGCTACGTTGCGTTTGCGTGCGTGTTTGCGGGCGGTTTGTTTGTCTGGTATTTAGGGTCCCCTTATTCGTATGCGCAGCAATTCGACAATATTAGCCACCTTGGAACTATTCAAAGCTTTGTCAACTCGGGGGTTTGGTCGCCGTTTGCCTCGTCGTTGTATTCCTCAGCTAGCGATGCTGCCATCAATCCTTTGCCTGGCGGCGGTTTTTACCCGACCGCATGGTATTCGGTAGCTGCATTAGCAGTCACTTCTATGGGAGTCACGACTGCTTTTGCTGAAAACGTTGCAAACTTCGTTTTCGTGGCGCTCGTCCTTCCTGCTGGTTCGTTTGCTTTTATGCGCGTGCTGTTCGACGATCGAAGAGCTGTTATTCCCTTTGGCGCATTCTGTACACTGCTGTTTGCAGGGTTTCCTTGGATGATTATCTTGTTCGGTCCTCTCTATCCGAACTTATCCGCGTTTTGTCTTGTTCCTGCCGCCGCGGCTACTTTTTTGCTGATGTTTCAGTTCGGTTGTTCTCGTAAACAGTGCGTAGGTCTTGCCGTTGTCTTCGTCTTTGCATTGATGTCTCTGGCTTTGGCTCAGCCGAATGCTGTTTTCACACTTGCCGTGCTGCTTGCGCTCTTCTGCATCTGGCAGGTATCGCGTATTCCGCTGTCGATGAAGTGCAAGGGGAAATTCTGCGTTGCTATGCGTATCTTGTTCGGCGCAATTGCTCTTGCCGTCATATATGCAATTTGGATGGCATGCTATAACGCTCCTTTTTTGGCTTCGGTTGTTCAGCATACGTGGCTTCCCTATGCTGATAGGCTGGAGGCTTTTGAGGACGCCTTGGTCGTAGGGTTCATGGCAGAAGGGTCGCAGATCGTTCTGGCTGGACTTATCATCGTCGGCGCTGCTTGGACGCTATGGCATCGTAGGTATCTTTGGTTGTCGTTTTCATATGCGTTTGCGTGCTTGATTTTCGTAGTGAACGGATACTCCGATGGTCCGTTGAAGCACATATTTGGCGGGTTTTGGTATACCGATCCGTGGCGCTGCGGCGCCATGGCGTCGTTGATTGGCATCTTCTTAGCGGCAATGGGTCTGTATGCATGCTGGCGCGGGGTCATTATGCTTGTCGAAAAAGCGCGAAAAGGTGCGGTCTCGTTTCCTACGTCAACGGCTATTGCTGCCTGCTTGGCGTTGTTCGCGGTACTAGGCTCGACGTTCCCGGGCATCCCTGCTCCAGGGTCGCAGACTGGAGCCATTGCGTTTAGATCGGTGCTGAGCGGTCTGCATACCGGAGCATCGGTTGCTTCTGTATACGATGATGCTGAGCAGGCATTTGTCCAGGAAGTTAAGCATGTGGTGTCGCCTGATGCCCTCATTATCAACGTTCCGGATGATGGGTCGGCTTTTGCCTTTGCCGCGGATGATTTGCGAACCTATTTCAGGCATACGCGCGACTATGACGTTCCAAATGAGACGATGGAGAGTCGAATTATCCGTGATAATCTCTGTGATGCTGCCACTAGAGATGATGTTCGGGAAGCGGTGTCCACAATCGGCGGACAATACGTTTTGCAGCTCGACCAAGGGGAGCCTTACGTTGAGAGCCCTCGTTTGTTCACCTATGGAGAGGGAGAGCAGTGGCGGGGCATTGACTCGATACGCGATGACACACCGGGGTTCGAGGTCGTTCTTGCGGAAGATGATATGCGTTTGTATAAGATAACTGTGGTGGAGGTTAGCGCTTGATCTGAGTGCTTGTGTTTGATTTAGCGCGACGAGCAGGGAGGATTTATTGATCAATGCTCGTCGCGCTGTGCGTCCTAAAATGATGTGAGGAACGATGCGGATACGTTTGATTATCCGATATACCGCGCAATCATATCTTTTCCGAACTCGTTCGCAATATAGTAGGTTCGCAGCTCGTTATTGGCGTCTATCTCCCAATCGCACTCGTCTAGAAGCCCGTTTTCTTTGGCGGTTGCCAGTGCTTCGTCGATGTCTTTTCTGGTGAACAGCTTGTAGGAGCTATAGCTGGCGGCAAGATCATGCATTACACCCTCTGTGCAATCGGGCTTGTCGTTTGCGAAGTGTTTCATGATTGCGTAATACAGAGGCAGTTCGTTACTCATCTTCTAATCCTCCTGCTTTTTGCGGATCATATCGATCGGGTTCACTGCGATGCAGAAGATACCTGCGACCATGATGATCGCCCCGAACCATTGCGTCATCGAGAGCGGCGGGTAATCGGCGCTCATGCCGCCGATGTTCAGCACTCCAAGAATCAACCAGATGAACAGCGGGCCCCAGAATGCGTACATGCCATTGCATGCCATGCCCAGAGCCGTGCCGCACATCGAATTGCCCTTATACCAGAAGGAGTAAGCTGGCATGGCAAATAAGCCGGAGATTGCGAAAATGAGCAATGCCGGAGTGGAGATTGCTGCTCCAAGCAATTCCGGAACGGCGCCGATGCCTCCACCGATGGTGGCAAGAATGGGGAAGGCGATCAGTAGCTCTAGGAGCCCTGCGGTGGTTTGGCGAATGGCGATGCCGATTCGGTAGTCGATCAAAATGGTGCCGAAGCCGGCGACGCAGCCTTCGAATCCCCATCCGAATGCCGCCAGGAAGGCGAATAGGCAACCGAGCAGTGCGTCGGGTCCCATGGAGGCGAAGCTTGCTCCCCCGATCATGCCTGCAGATGCCAGACAGACCAAGATGCCGATAACCTTATGCGCACTTAGCTTTTGCTTAAAGAGGATACGTCCGAGAATCGCGCCGATGGCGCAGTTCAAAGCCGCTATGGGAACGATTACTCCAGGGTTTCCCGAAGCCGTCGCCGAGTTGAGGCCGATCACATAGCAGATTGTCGCGAAGGGTCCTCCGATTATCGCGCAGAGCATCATCACGCGGCCCGGCTTGGTTTTAAGGGTTTTCCAGAAATCGCCAAGCTGCCGGTTCTTCGCGCAAACCGCGATCGACCATATGCCGCTGAACAGGTCGTTAAGGCCTGCTGCCAAGGCGGCAAGGGTGAACGTGATGGTGAATGCGTTCAGCGCCGCATTGCCGTTGCCCCATTCGGTGCCCGCGAACCAGTCGCCCCATACTCCTTGGGTTTCCGCCAAGGTGAGAAAGCCTGTGTATAAGCCGTAGCAGATGCCTGATGCCACGGCAAAGGTGATGCCCCTCGTCATGAACTTTTTTCGCCGCTGGTTGCGTAGCGTTTCGACTTTTGCCTCCATCGGATTCCTCCCTTAATCTCGCGGTCCGTTTTGAGAGTTATTGCTGCTTGTACAGGTCCAGCGCCTTCTTCAAATACGTCTTGCCGTAACGGTAATAGATATAGGCCCACTCGCCGACGTTTTCGCCTTCTGATTCTTTGAGAAGCGACCACGCGTACCAGCACCAGCCTGCCATTCCAACCTGGGCAAGATTATGCCGCCATTCGGCATCCGTGGGCGTGCGCCCGAAGTAGTGCGTGAGTGCGCGGTGCATTTCTTCCTCGTCAAGCTGATCGCATACGCAAAACGTGCCGAAATCATTTGCATAGTCGCTCATACCTGCGTATTCCCAGTCGATCAGGCTGACGTTGCCGTTTTCCTCAACAAGGAAATTCAGGCTGAAGAAGTCGTTGTGGCACAACACCGGTTCGCTGCTTTCCGCTTCAAGCAGCTTGTGGAGCTCCGTTGCCTGCGCTTCCATGTCTGCCCAATCCGTAACGTCGATGGGGCCCCTTGCCAAGAGCGATTGTTCGTAACCTTTGCCTTCGTCGTAGAAGCTGAAGCGACGTTCGACGGTAGCGTCAGACTCGTGCAGTTGACGCGCCATGGTCATTGCTTTCTTCAACTGGGCATCGTTTTTCGGGTCGAGGTTTTTGCAGTCAGGAATGAACTTTGAGATCTTCCAACCGCGTCGAGGGTTTTCGAAAACGAAGGTATTGTCCAGCCCAAGAGTTCGCGCGGTTTCGAGGGCGGTTTTCTCCGCTGCGCGGTCGATGAGCAGCTCTGTTCCTACGCCGGGGTGGCGATACACCCATTCGCCATCATTGGTGGAGAAATGGCAGCTGAGGTTCGTGAGTCCCTGCTTGAGTGGGTAGACGTTGTGAATTTCCGACTTATCACAGCCGAGAACCGCAACGATGTTGTCGAAGATCTCGGAATCAAGGTTCTCGAGAAAGAGCGGGTCGAAATCTCGCAGCTCATCGAGCGAGTCGAACTCGTGGATGATCGGCTGGTCATATCGCCTGATTTGCATATCGAACTCTTTGATATGTTCGACGTACAGGTCTTCCCAGAGCTTGTCGCGGGTTTGGGGCAGATCGTACTCGGCCTCAAGGATTTCGCGGAAATGTGCGGAGAATGCGCGGTCGAAGAACACGTGACCGATCATGTACCACGCATCGGTTCCGCCGACAGTTACCTTTGTGATTCGGTCATGCGATCCGGTTTTGATGCACCATTCTTTTGTGAAGCCCTCAGCGTACTCTGCGGAGTAATATGCTTTCCACACATGGCTTTCGAAGGGGTTTTCCTCGAAATAGTTATCCGAAGAGCAGATATAGGTGTTGTCGAGGATCTCGCGAACCAGCATGAGCGAGGAGTTGTTGTTGCGGGATGCATACTCGCGATTTACAACGATTTTTACCCCATATTTGTCCTCGAGGTAGAAGAATGATTCCTTTTTATAGCCAACCACGACAACGATGTCGCGGATTCCTACGGCCTGAAGCTGTTCGATTTGGCGCTCGATAAGGATTTCGCCGCGCACCTTAAGCAGCCCCTTAGGGCGTTCGTAGGAAATAGGGGCGAAGCGGGAAGAAAGGCCGGCTGCGAGGATAACGGCATTGTCGACAGCGTAGGGCTTCAATGCGGCTATGCCCGCAATAGTGAGTCGGCCGTTTTCGATTAGGCCGGCTGCCTCGCATTCTTTGCAGGTAGCGTTGACTGTGGCAAGGCTAAGACCAGTTTCGCTCGAAAGTTCTCTTTGGGTGAGCTCGCTTTGCTTATTGAGCGCATTGATTACCTTGAATTGATTTTGGGATAGCATTGCTGAAGTGCCTTTCGTTGTTCGGATAACCGAATCATAGCAAGAAAAATGAACAATGGAAGGTATTGTTCAGAATCATCACAAGTACGTTAAAGATTGAACAGCAGGGTAATTTGCATATCTATCGAACTTTGCCCATTGCATAAGGTTGGATATGAGGGAGGGCTCACGTCCTTGTTCGAACAAGCGTAATAATGCGACTAATTCGAGTGATACATGCTTTATGAAGAGCTTGTGAGGGGGGATAATCCGGTTGGTAGGCTTCTCGTAGGAAAGGGGTAGTAATGGGAAAGAGATTTCAATCGAGGCCGCCGTCGCGGGCTGTTAGGCTTGGGCTGTCTGCTGTGCTTGCCATCGGGCTTATGCCTTGGGGTGGTGTGGCGGTTGCCGCTGAGGGGGAGGGCGGATCGGCGGACGCCGTTGCGTCTTCATTCGCGAGTGTTTCCGGTTTCTATGGATGGACGTCGACCCATTATTCGTTTGACGAGAATGGGTATCCTCTGTATGACGAAAACGGAAACCCTATCCAGGAGCTTTATTCTGTCGATATTAGGGATGCCGATTTGTCGGGCGATACTCTGGTAGTTCCTAAAACATTCGATATGGAGACGAGTCAGGGCAATTCCGGAAACATTACTCCGAAACACCTTGATATAGCCGGCAACGAACGCGATGGCAATGCGCTTGTGGGCGTGAAGCACTTGATTCTCGAAGATGCCTCAAATCTGGACTCATTATATGTTCGAGGCATGCCTTCGCTTGAGTCGATTGAGGTTCGCAATGCTGATCATTTGACGCAGTTGATCGTCAGCGAATGCGTCAATCTTTGTTCGCTGGACATCCCGGCTGATTGCATTCACGGCTTAGGGCTGGTTAAATGTCCTAAGTTGGACCATGAGAGTGTTCTTGCGAAATGTAGCAACACCTTGACTAATTAATCTCTGGCGTTTTGCTCGGGGGCTTTCAATTTTGATGGATTATCGTTTCCGAATTTAGAGCGGTGCTCATTCAACTCCTTGGATTTGCGATCGTATGATTTCCTTCCATGCAGCAAGCTGGAGAGTCTCAACCTGTATTCATGCGGTTTAGATTTTGTCGATTTGAGCAAGATTCCTCAATCGGTAACCAGCTTCAGCTGCCAGGGTAATCGAATCGCTGATACAACACCGATTGTTGAGCGTTTCGGCGATGGGGCGAAAGTTGACGGGCAGTTCTCCAATATGAGCGCGGAGCCGAACTGGGGAATTCATGTTATCGATGATGAATGCGCTAATGGCTACCTGATGCCAGGTGCCTCTGTTGCTTTTGACACCGCTGACACCTATCTTCCTACTATGGATAAGCGTGGCTGGCTTTCCGAGGATCGCGTGGCAAGGAACGCTTTGTCTAACTACTCGGTCGAATCAAGCGATTCCTCGGTGGTTTCATGCAAACTGGATGAAAATGGTAGCGAGTCCGGCATCGGTGGGCGATTAGTTTTGGACGCCGTGGCTTCCGGTACTGCAACGATAAAGGTTCATTACTCGTTCCAGGGTCAATATCGAACCTATGAAGACGATCAGGTTGTCGATGTGGTCGTTTCCGCCGAAGAGAATCCCATTGCATCTATCGAGAGCGCTGATTCCCTGTCTTTCAACGCGGTTACGGATTGCGCCATTTGCAAGGCGGGCGGCGTCGATCACGTTGAACAGCCTGGAACGCAAGCATATGTATTGGTGCGTGGTGCTGATTCGGCTCATACGTTCACGCTTGGGCAAGATGTGCGTGTTTCCTCTTCGGACGAATCTGTTGTTTCCGCCTATCTTAGCCGCAACCAGTTTAGCGCCAATGCTAATCTTGAGGTTCGCGTGGGCGATCCTGGCGATGCCGTGTTAACGCTGACTGCTTATAAGGACGGTAATCCGACGGGCGTTGAGAAGAAAATCGCCGTTCACGTTGGCGAGCAGGTGGATCCAACATTAGCTGTTCAGCCTGAAGCGACGATTTACATGGAAAAGAACACCACGAAGGGGGCGAGCATAGTCGCTCGACCGAACTCGTCAGGAACCTATCTCTCTTCGTACGAAGCAAATGGAGCTATTGAGGCTCTAAAGCGACAGCATGTTCAGTTTGACTACGGAGTTACCTCGTCTGGTTACCCGGACTATGTTCCGTGCGTAACCGCCACTAGCGATAATCCCGAAGTGGCCACCATCAAAGATGGGTATCTTAGCGAAAGAAGCGCAGGCGTTGCCAATATCACTATCAGCGACATTTGGGGCAATCAAGGCACGTGCAAGGCCGCCGTTGTCGATCGAGATGATATTGGCGCAAAACTGAGCTTGACGCAGGATGAGCTGACCGTTGAGCAGGGTAAGCAACTCGATATGTCGAAGTACATTGCCGGTTTGGACAAGCTTACCGAATCGGAACGCAGTGCGCTGCAGCCCTTGGTTTTCAAGACGGGCAATACCGGCGTAGCCGTTTTCAAGAGCGCCGACGGCACCGAAGGTTTGAATAATCAAGATGTTTTGCAGATGCTTGCACGAGGCGTTGGGGATACGACGGTAACGCTGTGCTATCCCACCTCCTTGCGCCATGGCTCTTATGTGCAGGATGCTAACAATTGGGAAGTGAAAGAGCTTGGCTCCATGACGATTCACGTTATCGAGCCGAAACCGGATGAGAGGCAATCCGTTGAGGCTCCGTCAGCTCCGCAAGGGCTGGCGTACACGGGTGCTGAGCAGGTGGGAATTAAGGATTCCGATTTCTATACGGTCGAAAACGGCTCCGCCACGAACGCCGGCTCTTATGCGGCAAAGCTGTCCCTGAAGGATAAGGAGCATTGCGTCTGGGCTTCTACCGGCACCTCTGATGATCTTACCGTTGATTGGTGCATAGAGCCCGCTTCCATCTCCGAGGTGGAGGTTTCCGGTATCGATGAGGCGTACGCCTATACCGGTAAGGCGATTTCGCCAAATGTGAAATGCATGTTCAACGGGAAAGAGTTGAAGCGCGGGATGGATTACGTGTTAACGCTTTCCGATAACGTGAAGGTTGGGACGGCAAAAGTCTCCATCGCGGGCAAAGGCAATTTCTCCGGCACCCAAGATAAAACCTTTGCAATCGAGAAGAATCCGGCGAAATGGATGAGCGATTCGCGTGGCTGGTGGTACAGCAACGGTGACGATACCTATCCTTCTTCCTGCTGGAAGGAGATCGACGGTTCTTTCTACTATTTCGATGCGTCTGGATACATGAAAACCGGATGGGTGTCAGACGGTGGAAAGTGGTATTACTGCAACGGCTCTGGCGCCATGCAAACCGGCTGGCAAGTTATCGGCGGCACATGGTATTGGTTCGACGATGACGGTGAAATGGCGACTGGCTGGCATATCGTTGATAGCGCGTATTACCTGTTTGCCGGCTCTGGTGCCATGCTGACCGGTTGGCAGCAATCCAACGGAACGTGGTATTACCTCGCAAGTTCGGGTGCCATGGCAACCGGGTGGCAAGCTATCGGCGGAACGTGGTACTGGTTTGCCGATTCCGGCGCAATGGCTACTGGCTGGTCGAAGATTAGCGGTACGTACTACTTGTTCGCCGGCTCTGGCGCCATGCTAACTGGTTGGCAGCAGTCCGGTGGCGCGTGGTATTACCTTGCGGGCTCTGGCGCCATGCAGACTGGTTGGCTGCAACTCGGTAGCACCTGGTATTGGTTCGATGCTTCAGGTGCGATGGCTACGGGCTGGAGAAGCATCGGAGGTACTTATTATTACTTTGATGGTTCCGGCGCGATGGCAACCAATCGCTGGGTTGGAGACTATTACGTAACCGGTTCCGGTGCAATGGCCACAAACCAGTGGGTTGGTGGCTACTATGTGGGCGCTGATGGTCAATGGCAGTACGTCTATTGGACGCCAGGCGGTGGTAGCTATCACAGAACTACCGGTTGTCCTACGCTAAGCAAGTCGACTACGATACTTCACGGCACGTGGTATGACGCCGGCAATCGCAGCATGTGCAAGGTTTGCTGGCACTAGCATCAGCTAACTAAAGCAAGGGAGGGTTGCCATGAAAGGCAACCCTCCCTTTTTGCTATTCTGAATTCAAATTCGGGTATCTACCAGACCAATTCGCTATGTGCTCGATCGATGGCATTTACCAGGTTCGCCATACACCAGCTGTTTTCATGGATGTTGTCGGACATGATTGCCACAACATAGGGGTGGTCGCCGCGCATGACCAAATAGCCCTCATTGTGCGAATTAACGTAGCCGTTTACCCATCCTGATTTCGCATAAACCGTCGATCCGGTCCAGGACAGAGCGCCGCGTGAGGTGATATGGGAGTTGTTGCCCATAACGTTTTGCAGCCATTCGGCGTTCTGGCCGCCATTGATGAGGTAGTCTGCCACGTCAACCCACATTTTGCAGAGGTCTTTAGAGCTGTAATAACCGTAATCGCCATCCCAAGCGAATCCGCCAGCGCCCACTTCGCTAACCATGTAATCTAACGGGAAATGCCCGTAGCGATTGCAGAGATTGGCGTAGGTGAAGTTGCTGGAAACATTAAGCGTGATGAACATATCGGACTCGGAGTTAGCCAGCTCCCAAGGCCATAATTTGTTGAGCGCCACGACATAAGGGCCTTTGATGGTAGACGCGCTATTGTGGCGCCAATCGGCATTGTATGCAACGCCGGCACCTGTGGTCAGGTCTATCATGGTAAACCCGACCGTGCATCCCATGTTGGAATAATTGTTAATGGCATTTTGCAGTTCATCCCAAGCGCCGCTTGAAATCGAGCGACTGGTATTGAAGGAATTGAGATTGTTGAATCCAAAAGAGTTCAACGCCCACACCATATCGTTGATTTTGAACAGAGCGCCATTTGCCTGGAGGAAGTACCAACGGCCTCCATCCCATATCCATCCCGTAGCCATAGCTCCGTTTTGGCGAAGATAATACCAGGCATTGTCCCATATCCATCCCGTAGCCATGGCTCCGCTATTCTTAAGGAAGTACCACGCGCCGTCTTCTGAAAGCCAGCCGGTTTTCATGGCGCCGCTTGCGGGATCAAGATAATACCAGGCGTTTTCAATTGATTGCCAGCCAGTTTGCATGATTCCGTCCTGGCCGAGGTAATACCAATAGCCATCAACCGGTGTCCAGCCCGTGTGCATGCTTCCCGAAGTGGTGTCTAGATAATAGTATCCTTCGTCTCGTTTCAGCCAACCCGTCTTTGCCTGATGTGTCTCGGGATCGACGTAAAGACGCGTGCCACCAAGCTCCACCCAGCCCGACAAGGCGTTTCCCTCGCTGTCAATGATGATGCCATTTGCATCTTTTCTGACAACACTTGAAATAACGCCATCGGTTCCTGCGAAGGAATAGAGCCCCGATTCGTCTATGGCTACCCATGCGGCAGTTTGCATTTCGCCAGATGGGCCAAACGAATATTGCTTGTCATCTATAGTTGCAAGACCGGTGGTCATAGGATGCTTGGCATCTTTGGGGTCAAGGTAGTATTTCGCCGCTCCTTTGGTAAGCCATCCGCTTGCCATGGATCCTGTATTGTTAGCCCAATGCCAGTAACCTTCGTTATCGTAGACCCAGCTATCTGCAGCCATAACGCCATCGGCGTTCAGCCAATAGAACGCACCACGATCGTTTGCCCAGTCTGCTGCGGCCATCTTGCCGGTCTCGGGGTCGAGCCAGTACCAGGACCCGCCCCAGGACAGCCAGCCCGAGCCCATGCGGCCCGACGCGTCGACCCAGTACCAGGAGCCGGCCCAGCCGGCGACCCAG
>OLNT01000313.1_pt1 | contig 32943 bp, 20 predicted proteins | sample 1672641 | NCBI WGS metagenome assembly OLNT01 (sample SAMEA3136708, study PRJEB25190) | human gut metagenome
ATAGACCTTATGAAAGACTATGTATAGTTCATGACGGTTTCTATGCTAGCTATATATCTCGTAAAGCTGTTCCTGCTGGTATTCCTTTATCTAATGAAGAGTATTGGCAGCCTATTGCTAAACTTCGAGAAGATTTAGTTATTGATTATGAAACTTTCAAAAAAGAAATACTAGAACTTATTGCTGTTGTTCAAAGAGGTCTTAAAGCTGCTAGAATTGTAGTATCTACAATGGAAGATAGAGATGCTCTTACTTGGGAACAGATTGGAGTAGGTTGTGAAGTTTATGTTATTGAAACTAAAAAGAGTTATATTCTTGATGAAATAACTCCTGTTACTAATGCGAAGAAATGGCATCTTGAAGCTGACTCTGAAATTGGTTCTAAATTTGTAGAATCATTTAGTGGTATGTTTCCAAGAGCCATTGCTGAACGTGCTGTTGCTGATGAATTTGGTATTAATATTCAAGATAATTATCTTCGTCGTAATGTTGTAGTTAATTATATGGCGCAAGTGCTTAAACAGTATTTTGAAGATAATGCTGTTCAAATACTTGATGGTCAAATTACTCCTGAAATGCTTAGTGAATCTGTTAAACAAATGTTTACTGCTTCACAGATTACTAATGCAGCTGATGAAGAAGATTTAACTGTTGTTGATAATCTTCTTAAATTTGCAGATAAAGACTATAATACAAATGATTATAGTGGAAAGGCTCGTAAATATCTTCGTAAGAATATGATTAGTGGTGTTAATACTCTTACTCAAGATATGATTAACGAGCCTAATACTATTTATATACTTCAATATGATTATTGCTTAGGTGGTAAAACAATTGAACTTCCAAATAATAGTATTATTCTTTGGAGAGGTGGTAGATTGTATGATGGTGCTATTGAATTAAATCAATGTAGACTTCTTAGTAATTATCGTCAAGAAGATATGTTTGATAAAGAAAGTATATCTCTTGATGGAAATTGGGCTACTGGTCAAATACTTTACCATCCTCTTGATTTAGGTGAAGATAATAAACAAGTTGAAATTGTTGGTTGGGGTGGTTCTTATACTAATGATTTTTATTGGTTTTGGGATGGTGAAAAATGGGTAAGTATGGGTTTTGATTTATCTGTATATCTTACTCGTGCTGAATTTGAAGCTTTCTTAGAGAAGTTAAGAGAAGAGATGGAAAAGTTTTATGCTTGGCTTCTTGCAGAACTTAAAAAGATTAATGACCATCTTGAAATTCATGACCAACAAATATCTGAATTACAACAAGATATAACTGATATTAACACTAGAATTAATAATCTTATTACTGAATATAATGCTAAATTTGAAGATATTTATAATAAGATTGGAGATTTAAATAGTAGTGTAGAAGGTAGTATTAATAATCTTGAGCAATATATTAATAATAAGATTGAAGAAATTCTTAATAAAATAAACCAAAGTGGTAGTAATATCAGTAATGAGTATAAACAATATTTTGAAAGTAATTATGTATCAATGTTTAAAAATAAGATTAGACCGGGTACTAATATTACTTTTGTTGAAAATGATGATGGTACTATTACTATTAATGCTGCTGGTGGAGGTTCTGGCGGTGGTGGATTAACCGAAGAAGAAGTACGTAATATTATTAATTCTATGCTTAATAATTATTATACTAAGCAAGAAATTAATGATATTATTGCAGGTCTTGAAGGTGGTGGTGGCTCAGGCGGAGATGGTACTCATAATGTTATGTCTACAACTCAACTTGGCGAAGCTAGAACAGGTAAGTATCTTATTATGAATAAATTTGCAGAAAGTGAAACTAAACCTAGTAGACTTGATGTAGATTTTAATTCTCTTTATACTGATATTAAAAATAAATTAGTTAGAGAAGGATTTGGACAAGGCGGTGGAAGTGGAGAAGGTGGCGGTGTTGCTGCTAGTCAAATTCAAGCTTGGATTGCTGCTGTTGTTCCTATTGGTTCTATTATGCTTTGGGATGATTCAACTCCTCCTAATGGTTGGGAAGTTTATACTGCTGCACAAGGACGTTTTGTTATGGGTTATATACCTAATGGTATTAATATTTATAATAATCCTAAACAAGGAAATCTTGATTGGAAAACAGTTCTTGAAAATATTAAAGATACTTATGACCCTGCTGCTCCCGGTCGTAATGTAAGCGCATATACATTTTATATTGGTGGTACAGATTTACCTCTTCATCAACATGCTGTTGCTGTTGGTAAATCTAAATCTGGTGATAATGGTAATCATGTTATAGCACCTAGTAACTGGCGATTTATATCAGGAGATTTAGATGGCGATGTTAAAAATGGTTATCCTTATGGTACTGATAGAAATAGGCTTGATAATTTTGGTATTAATCGTTCTACTAATTGGTATATGACTGGACCTAATATTAGTAATAATGGTGAAATGACTTGGAGTCAAATAAGTGGTAATAGATGGACAGGTGATTATCTTGCTATTAATAAACTTATGCCTACTATTGCTTTACATTATATTAAACGTGTTTCTAATCCGTGGTAATTATGGTTAAAGAAGAGAATGTTTTTGCTGGTACTAATTGTCAATCTTTTGACCCTAGTAAAGTTCAATGTGATAAAGAAGGCAATATGCCAATTCATATACTAGATAAGTATTGTGAAGAAAATGATACTAGATATAATATATATCCTTTAACTGTTATACAGGCTGTATTTGATGGTTTAACTGGTACTAGACTTGATAGAATACTTGCTGCTTGTAACAATGTTTATTTAACTTGGGAAGGTACTTTTGCTGATACTGTTAATAAACTTGATAAAATTTATCGTCGTAAAGGATATATTATTACTTATCGTGATGCAACTAATATTAATTGGACACAACGATATAATAGTGATGATATTAGCGATGCTGCTTGGACTAATCCAGATAATTGGGAAGGATGGTCTTTTGATACTGTTATTAAAGATTTAGCAGAAGCACTTGAAAAGATATTTACTAATATAGGTGATTATAAAGACTTTCTTGATATTATTACTAGTTTTATTAATGATTTTGTTGTTAATGTATTTAATAATATTAATAATTATCCTAAACTAGTTGAAATTATTAAGAATAGTACAGTTGAAAGTTTACCTATTATTATTAGAGATATATTTAATAATATTAATGAATATCCTGAACTTAAAGAGATATTTAATCAATATATTAAACAATGGACTGAATCTATCTTTAATAATATTTCTTCTTATCCCGCACTTAATCAATTCATAACTAATGCTATTAATTCTCATGTAGAAACTACTATTGGTAATATATTTAATAATATTAATAATTATCCTGCTATTAAAAATCTTATTGTTACTAATACTGTTAATAAAGTAGTTGATATATTTAAGAATATTGGTCAATATCCAGAATTACAGGAAGCTATACAGAATAATATTAATGAACGTGTTGACTATATATTTAATAATATTAATAATTATCCTGAACTTATTGGTATTCTTTCTGATTTAGTTTGTAATTGTGTTAAGAATATATTTGCTAATATTAATAATTATCCTGCTCTTGTTACTTGTATTAATAATGCTGTAAATAGTAGAGTTGATTATATTTTCAATAATATTGATAGATTTCCTATTCTTAAAAATCTTATTGAAACTAAAGTAGAAGCTAGAGTTACTTATATATTTGAACATATTAATAATTTTACTGAACTACTTAATGTTATTAAAGGTAATATAGAAAATATCTTTGATAATATTGATAATCATCCTAATCTTAAAGTTGTTATTGAGAATAAGGTTGAATCTACAGTTGAACATATCCTTAGTAATATAGATAATTATCCTATTATTAAAGAGAAGATTATTCAATTCTGTAATGAAGCTATTGAAGCTAAACGTGGTGTAGCAAATGGTATTGCTAGTCTTGATGGAGATGGTAAAGTTCCAGCAAGTCAATTACCTAGTTATGTCGATGATGTTCTTGAAGGATATTATGTTGACGAAACTCATTTTGCTGAAAAGTATATAGAAAATGCTCCTGTATATTATACTCCTGAAAAAGGTAAGATTTATGTTGATATAAGTGAAAGTACTGATTATAGTGGTAAGACCTATCGTTGGTCTGGAACTAAATATTCAGTTATATCTGAAACTTTAGCTTTAGGCGAAGTTACAGGTACTGCTTATGATGGTGGTAAAGGTAAGAAAACTACTGATATCGTTAATAGTTTATCTAGTGAATTTATTATTAGACTAGATAGAGTTGACCAAACAACAGAAGGACTTAAAATTATATATAGTAAATCTGTTAAAAGTAATAATACAAATTTATATATTGATAAAACTCCTTTTGGTCTTGTTTTAAATAATGCTAGTAAAACTGCTAATGGTAGTATGTCATCTGCTGATAAAGTTAAACTTGATGAAACTTTACCTAATCAAATTACTGAACTTCGTAATAATGTTTATACTAAAGAAGAAATTAATAATAAGTTTAATAATGTACCAACAGTAGAAAATACTTATACTAAAGCTGAAGTTGATAAAGCTATTGCTGATGCTATTAAAGCTTTAATTCCTGCTGGTTATGAACTTGTTATTAAAAAGAAAACAACTTAATATTAATTATGGTGGTACTGAATAAGTGCCACCATTTAAAGTTTATAAAGTTATGCAAGATATTAATCAACAATTATATGAAAGAAAAGATACTCCTGAAGGATTTATTCCTGTTTATGGTGTAGTTATAACTGTTCCTACTGGAATATATATTAATGGGCAAAAAGATTTTACTTGTGATAAAACTTTTGATGAAGTAAAAGAAATATTATTAAAAGGCGGAAGTATTATTGCTGTTGATAATAACAATAGTAGAATTAATTTTGATAGAATTGATATAGGTAATAATAGCATTAGCGCTACGATTACTTATTTTTCTCCTAATGGTGGTGGAATTAATAAAATTGATTTAAGTTGGGATAAAGGTTTAACTAGAGTTGGAGGTGAAGAAACAAAAAGTATTAATACTTTTGTAGCTATAAATAGTAATCAAATTATTAAATCATATGATATTAATACTATTATTATGTTATTAACTAATGATGGTACTCCTACAGAAGTATTAAATGCTATAAATGCTATTTTTACTAATTTTGATGGATTTGTTGCTGCTATTGGTAAACCTAATTCTGTATTTTATAATGATAATTATGGTAAATTTTATATTAGATATACTGGTGATGTTATAACTATACAATGGAGTAATAGCAATACAATAAATCATGTAGCCTTACGTAATGATGGTAATTATGATTATAATACTATTCAAATAGTTGACCAAACTCTTTATAGATTATCTACTCTTACCGTTGAACCTATTGTTAATCCTAAAATATGGATTGGAACTGCTACTCAATATGCAGCTATTGCACAAAAAGATAACAATACTACTTATATAGTTAAATCAGACGCTTAAGTTATGGCTATATATCAAGGAGATATTGGAATACATGATATTAAACTTGGTAGTATAGATGTATTTGAAATATATCAAGGTTCTAAACTTGTTTATCCTGAGAATACTGAAGTTACTGTTACGTTTAAATTGAATGTTTCCGGAACTGTTACTATTAATGGTTATACTCCTGTTATAAGTGAAAATAATACTAAATTTGTATTTACTATTCCTGTTAAGACTGATTATACTGCTAATATTACTGCTGAGCATTATAAATCTCAAACTATTAGTGGTAACAGTGGTTATTTACCTATAACTCATAATGTAGAATTAGAATGGGAACAAAGATTTATTTCTTATACTGTTACTTTTCCTACTGATGGAGTTAAAGTTTTATTTGATGGAATAGAAAAAGGAGTTATAACTAATGGTAAGTTAGTTGTATTAATTGATGATACAGAAGCTAAAGATAGTTATATTGTTACATTTGAAGGTAGTAAAGCTAGTACATATGATACTAGTACATTGACAGTAGTTGATAGTAGTATAGCTAATACTGGTGGAAGCTATGATTTAAAACTTCCTACTAGTTCTGTTAAGAGTGGATATAAGAGAACTGATTATGCATCCTCCACGGGGAGTATAACCAAGGGTTCTACTTATGCTGGAACTTGGATTGAAACTGTTGTTAATCTTACTGCTAGCTTTACTAGTTCTACTACTTTAGGTAGTATAAGTAATAATGTATTAACTATACCTAATAATGAATCTACTAATACTAAAAGTGGAACTTTAACTGTTATATTTACTTTAGAAAATAAACAAACTAAAGAAGTTAGTGCTGCTTTAAATCAAGCTGCTGGTGCTAAAGTTTATACTGATTGGGTGTTAGATTTACAAACTGATGGAACTACTGTTGAAGCTAAAGGCGGTACTAGAACTATTACTGCTAATGTTGCTCGTAGAACTTATAAATGGAATAACACTGGTACTGTTTATAGTGAAACTGCTACTCCTACTCTTAGTATTAGTGGTAGTGCTAGTCTTAGTGGAAATCAAATAAAATTTACATCAAACGAAAGCGTTTCAGCCCGTTCAGCGACACTTACAGCTAGTTATGTAGGATTGTTCAAAACGGTTACGATAACGCAGCAGGCAGGCGCAAAAGTGTATTCAGCGTGGTCTGCTTGGACTGTTTCTATCTCGGCAAGCACGCAAACGATAGCTGCAAGTGGTGGTTCATCTACGATAACTACTAATGCTAGTCGTTCTCGTACTTGGACTTGGAATGGAGTTGGTACTACACATACTGATACAGAAACTGCTACACCTACACTTAGTGGTAGTGCTGGTGGATTTACTTTAAGTGGTAAAACTGTTACTGCTAGTAACAATACTACAACAAATAGTCGTAGTATAACTATTACTGCTACTAGCAATAGTGTTTCTAAATCTATTACTATAACACAATCAGCTGGAGCTAAAGTTTATGGTAATTGGTCTGCTTGGGCAGTTAATATTAGTGCTGATAAAACTAGTATTGGTGCAACAGGTGGAACAGCTACTATATCAACTAGTGCTAGTAGAACTAGAAGTTATACATGGAATGGTGTTGCCGGTTCTGGTGGTACAGAAACTGGAAATGGAAGTCCTGCATTAAGTAAAGTTAGTGGTGATGGTAGTTGGGCTAATCCTAAAGTTACTTATGGAAATAATACTAGTACAAGTGGTAAATCAACTGTTATTCGTGCTACTATTGATTCAACTACTAAAGATATAACTATTAGTCAATCTGCTGGAGCTAAACAATATAGTGCTTGGTCTGCATGGACAGTTAATATTTCTAATAGTGGAAATGTTGCTGCTAGTGGAGGTAGTTCAAATATAACTACTTCTGCAAGTAGAACAAGAACTTGGACATGGAACGGAGTTAGCGGAAGTGGTGGAACTGAAACAGGAACTGGAACTCCTACTCTTAGTAAAATTAGTGGAGCTGGTTCTTTTGCTAGTAATAAAGTAACTTATGATAATAATACTTCTACAAGTGCTAGAAGTACAGTTATTAGAGCTACAATGGATTCTGTAACTAAAGATACTACTGTAACTCAAAATGCTGGTTCTAAAACTTATAGTAGTTGGGGAGCATGGTCTATTAGTTTAAGTGCTAATGTAACAACTATCGCTGCTGCTGGTGGAAATGCTACATTATCTACTTCTGCTACTAGAAGTCGTACTTGGCAATGGAATGGTACAGGAACAACTTATACTGAAAATGCTAGTGGTTCTCCTACATTAAGTAAAGTTAATGGTGCTGCTTCTTTAAGTGGTTCTACTGTTAATTATGGAAACAATACTTCTACTAGTTCTCGTAGTTCTGTATTTAGAGCAACAATAGATAGTACAACTAAAGATATAACTATTAATCAATCAGCAGGGGCTAAAATTTATGGAATTTGGTCTAGTTGGTCTGTAAGTTGTAGTGCTAGTAGTTATAAAGTTTGGGCTGGAGGTGATTCAGTAACTATTTATAGTAGTGCTTCAAGAAATAGAACTTGGACTTGGAATGGTGTTGCAGGTTCTGGTGGTACTGAATCTGATAGTGCTACTCCTAGCATTTCTGTTACAAGTGGTGTTGGAGTTTTAAGTGGTAATACTTTAACTTTTAGCAATAACACATCTACTGATGCTAGAACAACTAGAGTTACTGCTAATTATAATGGAGTTACTGATTATTGTGATGTTATGCAATATGGCGGTAATAAAGTTACTGGAAGTTGGACATCTTGGCAAGTAACTATATCTGCTAGTCCTATGAATATTGCTGCTAGTGGTGGTAGTTCTACAATTCTTTGTCATGCTTCTCGCACTAGAAATTATACTTGGAATGGAGTAGGTACTACTTATACTGAAACTGAAAATGGTAGTCCTACATTAACTAAATCTGGAGATGGCACATTAAGTGGTACTACTAGCGGTAGTAAACTTACTTATGGTAATAGAACTACTACAACAAGTAGAAGTACAACTGTTACTGCAACTTATAATGGAGTTAGTAAATCAATTAATATTACACAATCTGCTGGTAGTAAAGTTACAGGCAAAATGACATATCATACTGATATTTATGATAGAAATTCATCTAATTATACAGATTATACTAGTTATCCTGTAACACATGATATTGAAGGTGGACCTGTTATTTCTGGAGGTGATACAATTATTACTTATTGTAGACTTCGTAAAACACAACCATGGACTTGGAATGGTGTTAGTGGTAGTGGTGGAACAGATACTACTTATGCTAGTGCAAAAGATGTAGCTATTGTAAGTCAATCTAACTGTACAACTACTGTTAAAGATACAGGTAGTAATAATATAATTATGTTTAGTTCTGTTGTTCCCGCTAATTTAAGTAGTAGTGCTCGTACTTGGTATTTTAATTGGAGATGGTTAGGTTCTAATAATACTACTATTAGACATACACAAGCCGCAAATACTTTACGTGGTAGACTTGTTATTAAAAATGATTATTTTACTAGTCAAAATATTGCATTATCTATTTATTTAGATAGTGAAAATGTAGATTCAATATATAAAGGAGAAGCAAGTTATAATGATATTAAGCAAACTCCTATTGGTGTTTATGTATATATTCCTACTAATATTTCTATAATGAACGCTGGTAAATTGCAATTTTGGTTTGAAAATAAAGATGGTGGTGGCAGTAAATATACTTGTACTTTAAGTAGTGTTAGTACACCTTCAAATAATGTTTCTGTATCTAATAGTAATAATATTATTAGTGTTACTGCTAATACAACTACTTCTTTATTTACTATATTATGTCAATTTACTATGACTTCTAATAGTACAGTGTTTAATGTAAGAGTTTTAATTGAACCATGATAAGAATACTATTTAATATAACAATATTACTAATGCTTATATTGTTTATTTACTCATTAAAGTTATTTAAATTAATCATATAATTATGAACAATAAACAACTATATGAAAAACTAGGTCAGAATAGTTATGATAAAGTATTTCCTATTACTTATCTTCAAAATATTCTTGACAAAGATACAAATAATGATTTAACTGTTGTTCTTTCTAGGTTTAATCATTTATGGATTACATATCAAGGAACTAGAGTTAATACTCGTAAATCTGTTCCTGCTATTTTTAGACGTAATAGTCTTACTATTAGTTATTATGATGCTGAACATAATCTATCTGTAACTGAAAGTTATATAGGTAGTAATCTTCAAGCTGGTGTTGAAACTAGTTGGGTTTCTGATGATAATTGGACAAAAATTCTTAGTGAGAAGTATCTTGAAGAAAGTGGAGCTAAAATTCCTATTGCTGATGGTACTATTGATTGGGATATGCTTAATGAAGCTCTTAAACAAATGATTGCAGGAGATGGTAAAGTTAATATTATTAATTATCCTGATGAAGAAGATATTACTATAAGATTAAGTCCGGGTTGTTGTAATGTTAATCGTCTTAGTCTTAAAGATAGACCTTATGAGCCTGAATATAAAAGTGGTAAAGGATATAAAATAATTCGCAAGGTCTTACTCCCCGTGGAGGATGATGCAAGTAATGCAGAACAGCTTTTATTTGATGGTTTTCTTGACGATACTTATTGTGAACAATATGGTCAAATAATTCTTAATACAGATAAGTATGAAGTTATTAGAATAGATTTAGGTAATACTGCTGGTATTTATTATGATACATATCATAAATTATTTGTTCTTAGAGTTAAGACTGTTCATGATGGAGTTGGATTTTATAATTATTATACTAGATGGACGATTGTAGAACCTACTGATAAAGTTCATCCTCTACGGGGGGTCAACACTCCTGTTTATGGAAATAGTGAAGATTATAATATTTATAATACTTGTCTTTCTGATGAACGTCCAAGACTTGGTATTATATATGTTAATTCAGTAGATAATATTAAATATTATTTTAATGAAGAAACTTTAGTTCAAGTTAAGAATAATATTTATCTTAATTATAAAGCTGTTCTTACTCAAGATATGCTTAACGAAGAAAATACTCGTTATATTATTCGTTATGCTTTTGATTTAAGTGGTAAAACTATTACAATGCCTGTTGGTTGTGAACTTGTATTTGAAGGTGGTATTATTGAAAATGGTACTATTGATTTAAACGGTTGTAAACTTGCTGGTATGATAGGTCAAGAGTCTGAATATTTTCCTAATGTAACTTGTAGTAATTGGGCTAAAGGTCAGATTGAATATCGTAATGGAAAGATTTGTTATTGGAATGGTACTGAATGGAGAGTAATGGGAGATACTTCTTCATTTGATAGTTATACTAAACAAGAAATTAATAATTTACTTAAAAATTATTATACTAAGTCTGAAACTTATAATAAAGAAGAAGTTAATAATTTACTTAATAGATATGTTACTAATGATACATTTAATAACTTTAAAGAAGAAATAAATCAAACTATTACTAATAGTGTTAATCTTGATAAGATTCAAAAAGCTATTAATGACGGATGTGGAGTTAATATGACTATGCCTAGTGCAAATAGTAATAAACTTAGTCTTCCAATTTGGACAGGAACTGCTACCCAATATGCAACTATTACCCCGGTTGCTGGAATGACTTATAATATTATTGATGAATAATGAGTTTAACTCTTGGACGTCAAGGAGGAATTGCTAAACCTCTTAAGAAACGAACAGTAGGTCAAACTAATATTGCTCATGTTTATGATGGTGCTAATCATATTTGGCCTACTTCTGTTATTCATTTTAGTGATTTTACTAGTGTCCAACTTAGATACATTTGGGGTAGTGATGATGGTCGAGATTTGGATACTAAATCATATTATGTTAATTCGCCTATTAATAGTTTAAATTATGTAGCTGTTGGTTGGTCTTGGAATTTAAGTCAAATTCCTTATCTATATTGGGGTGGCGATAATACTGACTCAGGTGCTGAATGTGTTATATTTAATATTGAATCTATGATTGACCTTGAAGATAAAATGCCTGATATAATGAAAATGAATCTTTGTGCTAATTGGTTTGGAAGTTTGAGTAGAGGTCATGTTACTGTTGAATGTACTGCTTATAAAGGTGGAGTTATTGTTCATGCTTGGCAATTAAAGAATAATAAAATTGATGTTGATAATAGAGGAATGTTTATTTTTCCTTTGGCTGATGGAACTATTAATATGCCTGATGGACATGGTGGTTATAAAGAATGTTGGTATGGTGAAGTTGTTAAAAGAATTTCAAAAACTAATAATGAAATAAAATATTTTAGAGTTAATCCTGTTGATGATAAAACTATTGGTTTAGATAATATTAAAATAATTCGTCATGGTGGTGGACTTGTTCATGGCGATGGTTATTGTTGGTATGAAAATAAACCTAATGATAAATATAAAGTTTGGAATAATCAAGTCAATACAACTGGTACTCCTTTAACTCTTGATAAGCCAACTCTTAATATAACTAGTGATGATAATTATAGTTATGAATATCATACAGTTTTGTTAAATGAAGATAACACTGTTTATAATGATAATTATACTGATAACTATAAATTTAGATTTGGTTTTGTTGCAGGTAATTCTGAATTTAGAGGACAACAAACTATTCAATGTTATGTTGGTACACAAGGTGGTAAAGCTGATGATGGTAAGACTTCAATAGGTGAAATAAAATATACTAAACTTAACAAAATTGGTGAATTGACAATATATAGTCCTATTGAAAGTTAAAATAATGTTAATTACCAAACAAAGATAACGGTTTAAGTGTTATAGATTATGTAGTTCAAACTACAAATATTAATCTATTTTTTTAACTTAAACCTTAATTTATTATGCAAGTAATTGAAAAAGTGAAAGTTGTTCCAGAGGGCTATAATGGTGCTGGAATGAATTATGACGGTGGTAATCGTCGTGATGTAAACGGTAAGGCTAATGCAGGTTTAACTCTTGGTATTATCGGTACTGCACTTGGTGCTTGGGCTTTGTTTGGTAATCGTCGTTCTGCTGGTGCTAGTATTTTAGGTGGCGCTGGTGGTGGAATGTTAGGTGATGGCTCTACTAATATTAACGTACTTGGTGCTACTGCTGGTAGTGGAAGCGGTGCTCCTACTGCTTTTCAAGCATGGGAAAAATCTTGTGAAGATACTTTAGCTCTTCAAGGTGGTCTTTATCAATGGGCTTTGACTCAACAGAATCAACGTTTTGAAGATAGAGAACGATTGAATAGTGAATTGTTTGGTGTTTACATTGATGGGCGTAATCGTACTGATGCTCTTATTGAGAAAAATAACACTGACCATTTTAATCTTTACAAATATACTCGTGATGCTGATGATGATATCCGTAAAGAGTTATCTGATTTGAAAGCTGAATTGGCTGTTACTAAAGCTATTCGTCCTTATCAAGATAAACTTATCCAATGCGAAATGGAAAAGATGTTTACGGCTGGTATCAACTATACTGATAGAAAGACTTGTAATGTTATCTATGGTGTAGTTACTCTTCCAAATGAACCTACTGTTACAGGTCTAGTTGGACGTAATGCTTATGGATGCTTACCATGTGGTTTTACTCAACCTGCTAGTGGAACTCCTGCTCAGTAATATTACTAAGTTTGATTAAGAACATAAAATTGAAAGAGATATGATACCTGTTAATCAATTCATACTAGGTAGTAGTGACCCTTTGCTATACCCTAGTGAAAAAATGACTAATAGCATTGATGAACAAATTGCTTTTCTTCAAAGTCAAAAACAAGCAATTAATGAAGCTTATCGTCGTAATGCTATTCCTAATGCAAATAATGGTACAACTCAAAATCAGCAAGTTGTAACTCAAGGAATTTGGGATGCTATTGATGCTGAAATTGCACCACTTACACAAGAACAACAAAATATGCTTCTTAGTAACCAAGATTATGTAAATAACTATAATGCTTTACAAAGTATGGTTCAAGCAGAAGTTCTTAATTTAGTTAGAGGAAAAATCGAAGCTAGTGCTGATGGCAAACATTTACTTGAAGAACAACTTAAACTTGTTAAGTTACTTAAAAGTAAAATTGTTGAAGTTACTAACAAAGAAATGGAATTGTTTAAAGCTTTTAAAGAAGCTAGTAAAACTAATCCTAATTTAACTTATGAAGAATTTTTAAAGAAGTAATATTATGGTTGAAATTGGTAATGTTAAAGAGGTTATTAAAGATTATATTATTAAACAATTAGTATCTATGGGTGAAAGTTCTCCAGCTATAAGACTTTTAATTCCTTTAGCTAAAAGAGCAATTACTAATAATATTAATAGTTTTGATAAGTTCTTGAAGCCTATTGCAGATAAAGATGGTATGATTGATATTGAAGGTATATTTGATGAAGAAATGGAAATTATTAATAATATTGATAATTTTAATTTTGATATACCTTTTATTGGTGGCGGTAATATTTCTAAAGGTATTATATCTCTTGAAGTTCCTTATGTGAATAAAATTGTTGCTCTTAATCAAACTGATTTAGAAGTTTTAAAAGAATCATTAATCAGTTTAAAAACAAAGTAATATTATGAGAGAAATGCCTTACATTCAACCTTACCATGTTGGTAATCGTCGTGGCGGTAATCAAAATATTCTTGATGAATTTCGTGAATTTCTTGATGCGCGTGGAGGACGAGGTGGTCGTGGTGGTAGAGGTGGCATGAGAAATCGTATTGGTTATGATACTTACGATACTTATGGTCGCTCTACTAATAAAAATGACCGAGAAGAAAAGATTTTAACTATGCTTATGAGCGGTGGATATAATGACGATGGCTATCATTTTAATGAGTATGAAGCTAAAGAAGTTGTAGAACAAATGTATCATGTTAAAGACAATAAGAAATATATTGGTGAAAAATATGATATGAATAAAGCTCATGAAATTTGTGAACGCTATAAAGAAGTATTGCCTAATGATGTTGAGCCTTGTGATGTTTATGTTGCAATTAATGCTCAATATCATGATTATGCTAAACTATTTGAAGAATGGTTTGGTGGTAATATAGATAATAAAGTGTTTGAAAGTGCTATTACATTTTGGTTTAAAGATGTAGATTTTGATGGTGATAAAGTATGGGAATATTTCCACATGAATAACTAATCATTATTGTAAAACTGTAAAAGGGAATTATCTTCGGATAGTTCCCTTTTTTATTTATCTAAATTTTAGTATGGACAAATTTATTGATGTAATTGTAGATGGTATCCTTAGTAATTTTGACTTTGGATTTATGTTTATTGTTAATGTTCTAACTTATATTATTATTAAAGTTATTGATTACTTTAATGGTGATAATAAAGTTCCTACTTGGCAAAAACGATGTGTATTAGTAATAAGTATTGCTACTATGGCTGGTATTTATATTGCTGCTAGATATGATAATGCTATTATGCTTGTTAATAGTGCTGTTCTTGCTCCTGTGTTTTGGAGTTGGGTTGTTAGTCCTATTCTAAAGAAACTTGGAGTTGGTTATAAAGATATTGATAATACTATTGGTTAAGATTGTATAAGATTGATTAGCTAGGTTTGATTGACTAATTCAAGCCTGCTCCATCCTCTACGGGGAGTATAGCTTGCCGAATTTGGCTAGTTTTAAGCCTAGCTGATTAACTGTACATGATTTAATGAAAGTCTTGTTATGAGCCTAAAAAGTGGCTCTATGAACGTACATAAATATTTACAATATTAAATTTTAAAATAGTAAAGTTATGAGAGTTATTAAGACTAAACATTTTCCTTTTAATGGTTATAAAGCTATTAATCTTTTTGGTATTATATTTACTAAAGGAGAATTAAGTAATAAAGAACTTAATCATGAAGCTATTCATACAGAACAAATGAAAGAGATGTTATATATCTTTTTCTATATATGGTATGGTGTTGAATATCTTATTATAAGATTATTTCATATTAAACAACATGATGCTTATAAAGATATAAGTTTTGAAGAAGAAGCTCATATTAATGATGATAATCTTAATTATATTAGTGAACGTAAACATTATACTTGGACTAAATATCTAGGTATTAATAGTTCTAAGACTGTCTAATTAAAAAATGTTAATAATATAGTTAAACTACTTGTTATTAACAATATAATTTATATTTGTAACAAACTAAATTCTAAAGATATGGAAGATGATAAAAGAGTTAATTATAAGTTAGATGCTATTAATAAACTTATTAATAATCTTAAACTTAGTATTTCTGGTAATAAAGAACATGATGAGCTTGGAGAAAATAATGTTATAGTTAATCTTGATGAGATTAGTCAAAAGATTACTGAATTACATGAAATGGTTAAAGCTGAATTTGATGAATTTGAAAATCAACATAAAAGTGAATCAGATGAAACTCAAACTCTTCTTAATAATCGTTTTGATAAAATTGATGCTAAATTAGATAGTATTAAAGCTGCTATTGATAGTATGAAAACTACTATTGGTGATAAACTTGATACTGTTAATTCTACTATTAATAAAGCAAATACAGATATAGTTGCTGCGATTAATGCTATGAAAGCTAGTAATGATACTAAGAACGATGCTATAATTGCTGCTCTTCAAGGACTTGTAACTAAAGTTAATCAAAATACTAATAATATTAATTCTCTTGATGGTCGAGTTGATGCTCTAGAACAAGCTTAATATGAATTTTAATTTAGTACAAATGTATAATGGCTTGTTAAGATTCAACAAGCATATACTAAATGAACTTGCAGAAGGACTTAAACATTTACCTAATTTAGATGGAGTATCTAAAGGAGATAGTTTAATTATTAATGAACAAGGTAATCCAGCTTGGGGTTCTGCTGCATTTATTCCTACTTTTGAAAATGCTGCTTATGGTATTGAATGGACTAAAGATGATAATGATATAATCAGAATTGGTAATGCTAAATTTCATAGAGAACTTCCTATTCAAAATAGACTTAAAGGTTGTGTCTATAATGAAAAGAAAATCAGTTATTTCCTTAATCCTACTGGTTGGGCTAAACCTCTTGAAAATGGTTTTGTTCCTCCTCTTGATGGAAGTGATGGCGATGTTGGGGTAAGAGTTCCAGAGTTTTATATGTGCGTTAAAGATACTGGTACTAAATATCAACTTTGGATAAGTGATTTTAATATTGATGGAACATTTACTAGAGTTCATCCTTTTATTATTAGTCATACCAAAACTATGACTAGAACTAGAGAAGATGGTAAAGAAGAAGTATTTAGCGCTTGTATTAAACATGATGATACTAGATATTTAGGAGGAAATAAAAGTTCTTCTGTTGTTGCTACTAAATTACAAGGTAGACCTAGAACTGGAATTAGTTATGATAAAGCTAATGAGTTTTGTGCTAATCGTGGCGATTGGATTACAATGATTGATTATCTTGAATATTGTGCTTTACAAGCTCTTTGTTATATTGAGTATGCTAATTTTGATAATCAAGCTGCATTAAATACTAATTTAACTAGTGATGGATTTAAACAAGGAGGACTTGGTGCTGGTGTTACAAATTTAAATTGGAATAAATGGACAGCTTTTAATGGTAATAATCCTATTGTACAAACTTATTGGACTGCTGAACATAATATTGGTAATGGTAGTACTAATGGTGACCATTATGAACTAGGAAATTATAATGTAGATGGAAGTAATTTAAATACTTATCCTGCTGTTTATCGTGGTATTCTAAATTTCTTTGGTGATATATGGACGTTTATTAGAGATGTAGCTATTATAAATCGTAATGTAAATTATAATAGTGTTTATCTTCTTAAAAAAGGAGTTAATCATTCTGATGTTACAAAAGATAATATTCAAGATAAATGTTATTTTATAGGTGACCAAGCTAATACTAATAATTTTATTACTGAATTTGATTTTAGATTTGGCTCTTATTTTGTTCCTAATAAAGTTGGAACTAATAAAAAAGCTGACTATAATTGGAAAAAAGATGATGATGGACAAGATACAGATAAAGCTGTTCGTGTGCTTCTGCTTGGCGGTTGCGCTAATTACGGTTCTTGGGCTGGCTCTGGTCACTTTCATTCTGATTGGGTTCGGCCGGCTTCTTATGCTGGTGTCGGCTTCTTTACCACAGTTAAGCTTGATTAAATAAGTCCACGTGGAACTGTTGCTAGGAGTAGTTGGTTAATTAATTTGTTTTCTGTTTTTGTACTTCTCGATACTACTCCTGCAACAGTTTATTATAATAATATTAAAGGTTATATTTCTTAAGATGATTGACATTTAGATACAGTGCTTCTGCTTAGCAGTAACGCTAATAACAGTTCTAAAGCTAGCTCTAGTAACTTTAATTCTAATTGAGTTCAGTCAGATTCTAATGCTAATGTCGGCTTCTTTTATATAATTCCTAAAACTAATAAATATAATATTAATATAAATATTATTTTGGGAAGTATAACCTTACCTCTTGGTAAAAGAACTAATATTACTAAATATTATGGTAAATACGTTAGAATAATTCAAGTTATTAATTATGCTAAGTATTTTAGAATTAATTTTATTAGAAATGGTAAAGCTTATTATGCTGATAGTAGAGATAAAACTCTATTTTATTCTATACATAGACTTAATCATTTTCCTATTAATTTTAAAATTATTAAATATGATTGGCGTATTTATGCTAAAAATAGAAAAGAAAATGTCAAACCTCAAACATAATATGTTATGACTAAAGATAAACTTAAAGATAATATTATTAGAACTATTAATAATTTAAATAACGATATATCTATTGAAAGTAGAGAACTTCTAATTAAACTATTAAATTCTATTGTTGATTATACTAATAATACTGAACTTGAACAAGATGTTAAAGTTATAACGCAAAAACATAATGAATTAGTTGAAACGGTTAATGAACTTAAAACTAAAGTTGAAACATATTCTAATAAGATTAACGAACTTGAACAAAGAGTTCATCAATTAGAAAGTGCAAGTCAATCTTAATATGGCTAGTCTTAATCAATTAATTAGTGAATTTGCTCATGCTGTTGGCAATCCTAATAGTATTCCTCTTAGACGTAATCTTCGATATGCTATTCTTCATGGTCGTAATGAACTAATTCGTAAAAGTTATGAAAATCATAAATATGTTGATAAAGGTCTGCAACAACGTATTCGTGTTTCTATTATTAATGTTCCTGATGGTGACTTATATAATAGTAAAACTCTTGGGCTTCCTGCGATTAAACGTACTAAACAAGAAGTTCCAAAGCCAGTTAGACTTATTAATAACTTACCTTTCCAATCAATTAGAACTACCGGACATACTGGGATAGAAATACCATTTGCAAAAGAAGCTAGTGCTAAGTTTTATCATTATCTTGCAGGTATGTGTAATCTTCCTGTTTATGATTATATTAATGGTTATATTTATTTCTTTAGTAATAATAAAGATTGGTTTCAAAATATAGGTTCTATTATTATTGAATCCCCTTTTGAAATTCCTTATCTTGTTCCTACTGAAACTGTCGAAAAAGCTAAAGATGTAAATTATGACCCTATTGATGATGAAGCTAAATACGATGATGATGAATTTCTTATTCCTGAAGATATGATTGGAGCTCTTAAAGAGATTGTATTTAAACGTAATCTTATTGAAGTTCCTCGTCAAACAAATGAAACTCCTATTGATAATTTTGTAACTAGATAAATTATGATTAAAGATATAGATATTAGTCATTATTATAAAAAGTTTATTGAAACTTCTAATGACGATATGGCAAAATATAATAAAGAACTTGAAGTTATAAATAAGATGAAAGCTGATTGTCGTGCTTATATTAAAAGTAAAAATCAAGTTATTAAAGATGATTTAAAAATTAATCTTAATGAATATGGGTTTCAATTTCTTAATGATAATGTTGAATTAATTAATAAGTTAGAACAATTAATTAATAATCGACTTAGTTATACAGTTGGAGAAAGACGTATTGTTCTTCTCCAACTTTTGCGTTATTGTAACTTAGCTAAAAAAGCAAATGATTATATTGTTGCTCTTAAACTTGCTACAAGACGTTCTGAATTAAGTCTTTCTGATTATAAGAAGTATATTCATAGATATTATAGTTATGGTGTTCATAAATGTGTTCTTGAAGGCTACGCTTATCATTTTAAATATGAGATTGGTGATTTAGTTATTAATTTCTGGAGATATAGAGATAAACCTAGAGATACTTATGTTGATTGGAACGCTACTAGACTTAAAAAACAAGAAATTATTGATGCTGGTCTTAAACCTTATGATAAAGAAGAAGCTGAAATATATAAAATTCGTGGACTTAAGTATGATGGTATTCCTTATGTAGTTTATAAAACTAATAAAGAGTTTTATGAAATACAACTTATTAATAATGGAACTCATAGTTATAGTGCTATTAAATTTAAATATGCTAATTATATTAATAGAGAGCTTCGTGGTAAAGATGCTAAACAACTTAATTCTGAATGTAAAACTGTTGATGATATTTTTAATCTTAAATTAGGATTAAGAAGTAAACTTCTTGTTTATCTTGAACGAGAACCTAATGCTCTATTTAAATATATTAGAAATGTTAATCAACAAAAGTATGAACGTGGAGCACATAATAATGGTAATAAAACTAGATATAAAAACTAATATTATGGCAAATAATAAAACGATTACGATAGAACATATTATTGGTAAACTTGATAATGATTTCAATCCTGATGGAAGTGATTGGATTCCTAGAGTTCCTGCTTGGTGTGTTGATGCTATGAATGAACTTAAAGTTCTTCGTAAAGTTGATAAGAAAATGAAACTAACCGTCATTAATAAGATAGCTAAAAGTAAATGTTGTCTTATTGATGACGGTCTTAAAGTATATGATAGTAATGGTTGTGAAGTACCTAGAGCTGATGGTAGTAAATATAGATGTGGTGATACTGAATCTGCTCAATCCTCTACGGGGGGTCAAGCGGAGGACGAAAGTCCGGAGCGTGCTACTAATAAAGACTATCTTGGTATGCCTGATGATTGTTGTCCTAATGGTTCTAGAACTAGAGAAGTTATTGATACTGGTAAAGTAGGATGTAATCCTGTTGTTTATACAGTTCATAATAATACTGAATGTCCAAGATGTCAGCATAAAGTTCATTCTCATTGTCAGACCCCCCGTGGAGGATATGATAAGTCAAATCATAATTATATTCTTATTGGAGGTAATACTATTGAACTTAATTTTAATGATACTTGTATAACAGTTGTTTATAAAGATATTGAAACTCAATATAGTGATAATTATCATTGTGAGATTCCTGTTATACCTGCTAATGGTAAATTAATTCAAGGTCTTACTTATTATTGTATGGCTCGTATGCTTATGAGAGGATATAAACATCCTGTGTTTAATCTTTCTGCTAGTCAATATGGAACTAATCCTTTCTATCTATGGGAAAGTATGAAGAAAGATATTAAGACTAGTATTCTATTAGATGAACAAAGTGATGATGATAGTGGTTGGAATGAGTTCTTTTATAACTTTACTTTTCCTAAATAATTATGAATATACAAAAGAAACTTAGTCTTAATAAACATCCGGGTGATTGTGTACCTTATTCATTAGTTGCTGCTAAAAATGTTAAAGTGAGTAATGATGATAGGATGATTGTTAATGAAGAAGGACTTGAAGATTGTAAAGCAATTGCCAATTCTATTCATGAAGATGGTATTAATAATTTTAAAATAGTTGGTGTTATTCCAACTAGTACTGAACTTATTTTATTTATTGTTAATACTGATTCTAATGAGTCTTATATTTATAGATATAATGAACAAGCTGATAATTGTTATAGAGTAAATAGTAATTGGAAGTATAATGGTGGAAAGATTAAAGGAACATATACTTATAATGTTAAAAATCATCTTATTATAGCTATTGCTGAAAGTGATGCTTCTATTGATGTTCCTCTTAAAACTATTAATATTGATTTAGATTCTGACCGTCCTGATTCTGAAATGTCTGTTATTCCACAAATAACTTTACCTACTATTAGTGGTTTAAATTATGTTAGTGGTGGAGCTTATAAAGGATTTTATTTTATATTTATTAGATATAAGATAGATAAAACTAATTATACTAAATGGTATAGTATTGGATTTCCTATTTTTAATGATGTTATAATTCCACAAGTTATTAATAAAGTTTGTTTTAGAAAAACTAATGTTTATGAACCGAAAGATGAACCAAATGGTTATTGTTATGGTAATACTGATTCATTTAGTGATTCTAAAGATATATGTAATCAAACTTTTGAAATAAATATTAGTGGAGGTCGTTCTGGTCTTTATCAACTTGGTTTTATTGTATGTAAAAAAGATAGTACTCAAGCGTTTAGAACAGATGATTTAAATAATAATATTTTTAAATTTAGTAGAGATGTTCTTGTTGAATATAATGTTGCTGATTTAACTACTGACTATTATAATTATTATAATGTTGGTAATATCATTAATTATAAGAATAGAATATATATTGCTAATTATAATGAAAAAACTGATAACGATGACAGAACTTTAAGTAATGGTAAAACATTAGAAGAAGCTGTTAAAGATATTACTATTAAACTTCGTAATAAAGCTGTTAATGCTTATTATAATGATTATACCACTGTTAATGCTGTTAGTGAAAAAGGTCCATATTTTAAAATGGCTAGTCTTCAAATTACTGGTACTGCTGATTGGCAAATTAAAGATATTAATAAAGTATTCAATAATAATCAATATCCTTTTCGTACTTTTAGAACTTTATTTAATGATACAGTTATACAAGGTATTGCAGCACATGAATATTTAAAGATTAATTATAATGCTAAAATAAAAGTTGGTAGTAGAGGTAGTCATAATCTTAAAGAATATCTTGCTTGTCATTGTTTTATTATTCCTACAAGTTATAAATATGAAAATAATCAATCTGTTTATACTTTACCTAGTACAGTTAAAATAGCTTGTTATGTTTATAATGGAACTGGATTTACAGAAGATGCTGTATTTACTAGTGGACAAGTATTATTTGGAGATACTATATTTGATATTGATAATTGTAAAATGAGAATTACTCATTCTATTATTGAGCCTAGTTATGATTTTAATGAACGTAAGAAAAATGATACTCTTATTCCCGGAGAAGTATATAACTTTTTTATTCATTTTGTTGATAAATATGGTGATGCTAGTAGAGGATATAAACTATCTAATAAAGATAAATATATAAATAATATTGTTAATGATGGTTCTCATTGTACTATAATTACTTTTAATTGGAACAATCAAGGTAATGGTAATATTCCATATTGGGCAGTTATTAGTGGAGATATTCCAATATCTACTATTAGTTCTAATGTTAAAAGATATATTGCTAATCATAAAATTGTAGTTTATACTGCTGAACCAATAAATAATCCTACTACTAATATATTACTTAATAGCTCTGGTGAACTTGAAGCTACTAATAAAGATGAACTATATACTCTTATATCTAATTACTTTATTGATTATCAAGATAAAGATAAATATAATGATTTATATGTTTATCAAGTTATAAATAGTGGTAGTTATACTCCTTGTAGTAATCAAGTAATAGGTGCTATTGGTGTTGATAATGAAGCTAAATTTGGTTATTACGAAAATATTAATGGCGATGAACTATTTAGAATACCTGATTTGATATTTGATTCTGAAGCTATTGGTGGTGAACATACTAGAGGTTTTATATATAATATGAATAATACTTTTAATAAGTTTTATATTCGTGCTAATATTGATACTATTTTATGGAATCAAATTAAAGAATTAGGTTATGTTGGATGGTTTATTAGTTATGAAAAAGTTGAACCTATTACTAGATATACTGGATTATTAACTAGAAAAGATTATTGTAATATAGCTAGTAATGTTACTTGGCAAGATGGTAGTTGGGGTACAAAACCGGGTTTTGTAGCTAATAATTTTACTAGTGATAAATGTTATCTATATAGTGGTCGATTTGATATTGATGATAGTATTAAATATGATTTTAATATTATTCGTATTGATGGTAAATGTAAATTTGAACCTTATAAAGAAAAACATGATGTAGTTGATATGGTAGTTAATACTACTTATCCTTATAGTTATAATATGCCAGTTATAGGTGTAATTAGTAGAAATGAATATAAACCTATTAATAATTATAAATTAGTAGTTGCTGATAGTGTTACTGATAGTAGAGCTGGAAAAGGAACTGCCCTTGAAATGGATGACTATAAGGAATTGCTACTTGACGCTGAAACTATGTTTCTTGCAACAGTTCTTAATTGTACTAAAAATATTTATACTAGTAAAGAAAAAGAACTTGTAAGACTTAATGACGTTTGCTATAATGGTGGAACTTATTCTATTGAACATGGATATAATGGTAGAATGACTTATGATGGTGTTCTTATTTATAATGATAATGGAGTTATAATGAACGAAGGCAATTATAAATTATATACTCCTACTAATAATCAATATTATTATAGTGGTGATGAACCATGTTGGTTTGATATTCCATTCAATGTTTATGTTCAGTTTCCTCTTTATAATGATAAATTTTTTGAAAGTAAATGTTTTAATAATGAACCTAGTAAAATAGCTTTTAGTATTAAAGAAGATAGTGATAAGAAAAGTGTTGCTTTTGGTACATTTGTAGAACCTAAGAATAGTGTTGATTTATTTAAAGACCCTATTGGAAATGTTGACCAATATGTTCCTAAACTGTTAACTCAATATCGTAATGATATTATTAATATTACTCGTTTTGATAAAACTATAAGACGTAGTAATGTTATTCAAGATGAAAGTGAAGTTAATGCTTGGAGAATATTTCCTATTGAAGGTTATAAAAATATTACTGAAAATAAAGGAAGTATAACTAATTTAGTTGGAATTGGATATTATCTTTTAGTTCATACTCAACATAGTATGTTTATGTTTGATATAAGTGCTGCACTTAAAACTAGAGATGAAAATGTTCAATTATATCAACCAGATGCTTTTGAAGTTGATTATAAAGAAGTATTTACTAGCGATAAAGGTTATGGTGGATTGCAAGATGATTTAGCATATATAGTTGGAGAGTTTGGTTATATATTCTATAATGATGATTTTCATGCTCTTTATCAATTTGATGATGGACAACTTAAAATAATGGATGAAGATATTAAATTATGGTTAGATAAATATCATCCTAATAAAGTTAGATTTGCTCATGATAAATTTAATAATCGTATTCTAATTAAATTTGATTATACTTATGATAATATTAATCCTAATACTAAAGAATCTATTATAGAATCACATAATGAAGTTATTAGTTTTAATTATAAAATAGGTAGTTTTATTAGTTTACATGATTATTATTTTAATAATGCTTGGTCTACTAAAACTAAATGTTATTTTCAAACTGAACATAACGATGATAGACTTAACTGTCCTCTTCATATATTTACTCATGAATATAATTATGGTAGATTTAATACTCACATGGGTGATGATAGTAGAAGTCTATATTTAGTATCTAAACAAGAAGTTGGTGATGAGCCTATATTAGTTAATAATAGTTATATTGATATTATGGTTAATGAATCTTATGAACTTATTAAATTTCTTGAATTTATTAAATATAAAGTACGTAAGATATATGTTCCTATTTATAGCGATAATATTAATAGTCCTGTTGATTTAAGAGAACATCCTTATGCTGGAGATATACTTCGTATATTTAATGAAGATAATGATACTGATGATATAGATATTAATATTGATAAACTTAATGAATTTAATAAGTATAAAAAACCTTGGTATGAACTTACTCAATATAACTTTAATTATTTCCGTAATGCAATTAAAGAACATCCTAATACAGTAAGTGATAAACTTCGTAGAGTATATGGTAATTATTTTGTAGTTCGTTTCATATTTAATAATTCAGATAATAAGCGCATTGAATTTGAAAATCTTGAATGTGCTCAAACTCAATTTAGAAAATTATGATACAGTATAGAGATAGACAAAGACAAAAAGCTTTTATTGGTGCTATTATTGGTGCAGCTGCTAGTATTGCTGGTGGTATAATTAAAGGTAATAAACAAAAGAAAGCTCAAGAAAAAGCCCAAGCTGAAGCTCAAGCTGCACAAGACCATAAAGATGCTTTACAAAATGCTCAAGCTTTAACTAGTGCTTATGCTAATCAAGATTATGTTGGTCAATATAATGATAAGCTTACTCTTAAATGTGGTGGTAGAGTTCGACGTAAAGCTGGTTTCGGTACTGAATTTGCTGATGCTCTTCCCGGTTTAGGTAATCTTGCTAGTTCTATTACAGGAGTTCAAGGACTTGGCGAATTAGGTACTGCAATAGGTCAAGGTATTTCTGCTAATCAACAAATTAATGAAAATAAACGTATTGCTCAAGAAGCTGAACAGCGTAAACAACTTCAAGCTGGTCAACAGCAACTTAATATTACTTCTGATAAAATGACTAATCCGATGACTATGTATCAACGTTCTAGTTTTATTAATAAATATAAATGTGGTGGACGTAGAAAAGCATGGATTGGTGCTGCTATTGGTGCTGCTGGAAGTTTAATTGGTGGTATGTTTGGAAGTAAAGGACAACAACCAATTCAAGTTAAACAAGCTGACCAAGCTAGTTATAGTGCTCCTAAAACTGGTCTTGAACGTCCTGAATGGATTACTAATGGTACTGTTCAACAACCTGTTATGCCTCAATCAGTATATCGAGATAGGCTAAATGTATATCGCTGTGGCGGTCATAGACGCTAGTCTTTTGCTCTCTGTTGAATTATTATATATAGGTATGAACTATTAATCGACTGATAGGTTATCGTTCAGCAGAGAGCCTTAAAATCAATCAAATTACAATTTCTCATTATATTATATAAAATGCCTAGAAAAGATAAAGTTATTCATATAAGTAATTTACCTAGTACATTTAGAGGTAATGTTACTCGTAATGGAAGATTTATTCAAAATGGTATTCCTCCACTTGGTGGAGCTTATGATAAAGTTGCTAAATCTACTGGTTTAATAAGACTTGGTAATGAATTTCTCTATAATGATGTAAACAATTTGGTGTCTAAAGATAATAGAGAAAAATTAATGAATAATACTGCTGGTAGACTTATTAATTATGTTAAAGATTTTAATAAAGAATCTTTTCCTAGTGATGATGAACTTGGACCAACATTTCCATTTAATATTATTCAAACTCCTAGAAGTAATGGAAAAAAGCTTCCTCAAAAACAATATGCTGTTGGTGGTAAAATACCAAATGTAGTTGCTGGTGGTATTGCTCAACCTCTTGGTAATAATTTCTTTTATATGAATGGAAGAAAACATAGTCAAGGTGGTATTGATATTGGTCCTAGTGATAAAACTGGTATTGAAGTAGAAGGTGGTGAAGTAGTTGAAACTAATGGAAATGAACTTAAAGTTTATTCTGCACAACCTATTCTTAACGGTGCTAGTCCTGCTCAATTAGTTATGGGTGGAGCTAATCCTAATAAAGTATTTAAAGCTCAAGAAGATTTTAAAGATAGAAATAGAATTAATGATGATGGAACTAAATATAAAGAAGGTGGCAAAATTTATCAAGCACCTGATGAATATAAAAGACAAATCGCTGAAAGTGGTTCGATAATTATTGGTGGTTATCCTACAATAGCTGGTAATAGAAATTATAAATTTATTAAAGGTTTAACTAAAGCTTCTAGAATAGGTAGAACTGCTACTAATTTTATTAATTTAGGTAGACAAAAGATTTATGATTTAGCTAATAAAATTGATAATACTTGGATTAATCAAGGTATTAAAGAAGTTTATAGAACAACTATCGGTAAACATGGTAGTAATCTTCCTAGAACTATTGATTATATAAATAAAAATAATATAAATGAAAATAAAAAAGCTATGGGTGGATTAAGTAGAGATAAAGATTATGGTTCTAAAAAGAAACCTTATCCTAGTGTAGCTAAAAAAGATTTTGCTGGTGGACATAGAAGTTATCCTATTCCTACAAAAGCAGATGCTGTTGACGCTTTAAGACTTGCGGGATTACATGGGCGTAGCGATGTTAAAGCTAAAGTTTATAATAAATATCCAGAACTTAGAAAGAAAGGTAATGTTGGATTAGTTGTTAGTATTAATGGTAATGTTAAGAATGGATTAATTCATTCTCCATCCTCTACGGGGGGTCTACGCGATAAATTTGCTGTTGGTGGAAATCGTATTAATCGTCATGGAAGAACTTGGGAATATGATGAAAAAATTGGAGCTTATGTTCCTATAACTAATAGAACTATTAATAAAACTTCTGCTTATCCTATTAATAAATCCGCTAGAGGAGAAACTATTGTTGGTAGTGATTATACTTTTAGAAATGGAAGATGGTCTAAAAATAGTATTACAAATAATAATGTAAATACTAATACTAATAAATCTAATATTGATAATGGTAATCGTCGTCCTCAATATTATGCAGAACGCAGACTTCCTTTATTTGAAGATGGTGCTGGAATTACTAGTGGTTTAGTTAGAGCTGGTTGGAGTCATGGAAATGATAAAGGTATTAATACAAATAATACTAATATTCCAAGTTTATCTGAAACTAAATCTAGCGGGAAGACCCCCCGTGGAGGACGAAGTAAGTCAAGTCAATCAACTCAATCTGTTCCTACTAAAACACCTCCTACTGCTGTTTATAATCGTAATCTACCAAAAGTAGAAGCTAGTATTCCTACTACTTTACCTGTTTCTACTAACATTCCTGCTAAAGGAACTACATCTTCCGATGGTAAAGGTCAAGGCAAATTTAAAAATATTACTACCGCTGATTGGATTGGATTAGGTAGTAATGTAGCTGGTAGTTTAGCTAGTTATTTTGCTAGTAAAAGAGCTATTAATAAAATGAGAGGTCCAGGTCAACCTACTCTTATTAGTGCTAATAAACTTAAAACTAAATATAATATTAATCCTCAACTTGATAGAATTAGAGAAGATAAATTTGAAGCTTATCGTGATATTGATTCTAATACTGCTAGTAGTCGTGTAAGTTTAGCTCGTAAACAACGAGTTCGTAATGCTGCTGGTCAAGCTGCTAATGAACTTTATGGTAATAAAGAAAATATAGAAACTAATCTTATTAATCAAGATAGACGTAATCAGCAAAGTGTTCGTCAATTTAATGCTCAACAATACAATCAATATATAGATAGAAAAGCAGCATTTGATAATGGTATTAGAGAAGCTAAAGTAACTAATATTAATAATTTATTTAGTGGAATTAATGCTGGTATTCAAGATATGATTAGTAGATATGAAAATCGTAAAGCTTTAAATAATACTATTGGTGCTATGAGAGCATCTGCTCCTAATGTAGATGATAGAATTATGCGAGATGCTGGAGTTGATTATGATGAATTTATTATTCGTAAACGTAGAAAACTTGGAGGAAAACAATCATGCCGATAAACTTTTATACTCCTACTTTTAGACAACAAGTTAATCCTATTGACTTAAATGTCTTAGCTAGAACTTATAATACTCTTGAACAAGGCCATCAACAAGCTATTCAAACTAAATCTCAAATTGATGCTCAACTTGCTCAATTAGATTTAAATGAAGCTGAAGATGCTTGGCGTCAAGAACAACTTAATAAAGTTCGTAATGCTCTTACCGAAAATATGCAATATGGTAATGCTTATTCTAGTCTTGATGATATAGTTGGAACTTATGGAGATATAACTTCAAGTCCTGGAATGATTGGTCGTTTACGCGCTCAACAAGATTATAAAGCTTATATGGATAATCTTGATAAACGTACTGATTTATCTGAAGATTATAAAAATTATTATCGTACAGTTAATAAATATAATTATCAAGATATAACTGATAAGAATGGTAATGTTATTGGCGGAAGTAAATGGACTCCTATTGATAAAGAAGTTTCTGAAATTCCTATGAATCAAATACTTAATCAAGCACTTCAATGGGCTGCTAAAGAACAAGGCGGTGGTAGTCAAACAAGATGGCTTGATGCTAACGGTAAAGTTACTGATGATATTACTAAATCTGTTACAGGAGAAATTTATTCTCATACTAAAGGTGATTGGCAAAGGTTAAGTAAAGCTAAACTTGCTGAAGCTGTTAAAGCTGTTATTGAAAATACTCCTGGCGCTAAAGCTAGTCTTGAACAAGATTATAAAATTGCTAAATGGAAATATGACCAAAATGGAAGTAATCCTGATATAACAGATAAAAATGGTATTCTACTTACTCCTGAACAATATCTTGCTAAACGTATTGACCCTTTTTATAATGCTGCAACTTTTTATAATCAAAGTAGTAATACTACTTATGGTGAAGCATGGAAAGCTCAATTAGCTTTAGCTAAACAAGCTGGGCTAGGAAGTACAAATCAAAGAAAACAAGCTATTGATAATTTAACTTATAAAGGTACTCCTGTTCGTATTGATAATTTTATGCCTGCTCAAGCTCAAGCTGAAATTACTAGTAATAGACAATCAATAGCTGGATTACTTAACAAATATAATCCTGATATTAATATTAATTTAAGCACTGCTAATCCAGATGATATTAGAACTAGTATTATGACTAATATTACTAATCCATCTGATAGAGCATATGCTCTTAGTTATCTCAATGATATTATTGATAATCAAGAATATATTAATAGTCTTAAAGTTGGTAAAAGCGATGATGATAAATTTGGATTTGATACATACAATGCTATAATTAGTTTAAGCGATTTACCTTCTAATAAATATTCTAAGACATATAGTAAATATGTTAATCAAATATTTGGAGATAGTTCTGCTATTAGACAATACTTTAATAATGATGATGTTTATAACTCATTTATTAATGCTCTTGGTGGAGAGAAAAAAGCAACTAGTCTTGGAATAAGATTTGGTTCTGATGGTAATGGTTATAGATATGCTGAATTACCTAAAGATTATCATAAATCTATTTATAGTTTTGGTAAAGCTGTTAAAGAAGCTGAAGATACTAGAAATCCTTTAAATGCTTTTCTTAATTCTGCTAAAACTAGATTCTTTGGTTATGGTGATAAGTTTGTTAGAGTTGATTCTAATGGTGAAGAACATCATGCTGGATTACCAACAGGTAATAAAGAACCTTATATTGGTTTAGTTAATTATGTTGATTCTCTTAAATCTAAAAATGATGCTGTTCTTGATGGTGGTCAAATAACTTCTTCTACTATTGGTATTAGTGCTTTAACTCCAGAATTAGCTGAAATTAATTTTATGATGAACGCTAATCCTGAAGAAGCTAGTAAACTTTCTGCTTATAAGAAGAATAAAGAAGAACAAGCTATGATGGCTATTCGTAGTGGTATTGATTTAACTCAAGGAGAAGCTTATATTACTAGTGAAAATGGAATATTTGAGCCTATGTCTTCTGAAGATAGAAAAGCTTATACAGCTTATCTTAGAAGTGCTAAAGAAAATGAGATTACTCCTACTATTGTTCGTGACCCAAAAACTGGGGATGTTGGAGTTCAAATTAATATTGCAGGTTACTATGATACAGAAGGTAAACTTAAAAGAGAACCTATTACTTTACTTGTAGGTAGTGGTGCTATTGATAGTTCTATTATTCAATCTTGGAATCAAGATACTAGTTGGAGAGCTGCTGGTAAAGTAGAAAATTATTATAATGCTAATAGACCTATTTCTCTTACTAATAATGCTGCATTTACTGGAATTGATAAATTTAAATTAGTACCCAATGGTGGAGGTTTTAATTTAATTAATTCTACTAATAATCAAACTATTGGTTTAGTAAGTAAAGAAAATGCTGTTGATATTGTAGATAATTTATCTCAATGGGAACAAACTGTAACTGCTGTTAAAGCTGGTATGGCAGTAGATGAAAATGCTGTTAAGGCTATTCAACAAAATGTTGCTACTAAACTTGCCCAACTTAGTGGCAGTTCAGACCCTTATGTTATTCAATATTACTATGATGAATTAACTAATAATCTATATTAATATGGATGTATTAAAGTTTCTACAAGGTGGTAATCAAACACCTAATCCTAAATATAATCCTAAAACTAAAAAGGGGGCTATACAGCCTCCTGTTTTAGTTGATTACAACCCAGGCACTTCTGTTAGTGACCTGGGTCGTGGTCATTTATTTAGTCGCATTGCTGGGCAATCATATAATCTTAATCAATATAATATAGATAAATATGCTCCTTATGATGTTTATGTTAATCCTGTTGATGACCCAGAAAAACTTGATAAAGAACGTGCTATTAATCAAAGTAATTGGGAACAAGGGTTAAGAATGATTGGGCAAATTGGTAATGAGATTACTGTTGGTACAGCTATTGGTTTTGCAGATTTAGCTGATGCTTTCTATAATATGGTTAGTAATAGTCCTAATGATTATCAATCTGAAATAAGTTCTGAACTTGAATCTTTAAAAGAATCTATTAATGAGCGTTTAGCTATATATAGAGAAAATCCTAATGCTGCTTTTGATATTGGAGATTTTGCTTGGTGGGCTAGCAATGCTCCTAGCATAGCTAGTTCTTTAACTCTTATGGTTCCTAGTACTGGTCTTGCTAAAGGTGTTTCTTTATTAGGTAAAGGTATAAAGTTTAATAAATTAGCTAATAAAATGGCTAATGCTATTAATATGACTCAAAAGAGTAGAGCCATTACTGGTAGAATAGCAGAAGCTACTGCTATTGGAGTTCCTTCTCGTTATCTTGAAAATTATCAAGAAGCTAGACAAACTTATAATGATATTGAATATTATTCTAAAACTCAACTTACTAATATGAATGATAAACAAAGAGAAGAGTTTTATAATAATAATCCTAAATATAGAGATATGTCTGATGAAGAAGTAGCTAAAGATATTGCTAAAAATAGTGCTGATGTTACTTTTGCTGAAGATTGGGCTAATGTTCTTTTTGATGTATGGCAAGTTTATAGTTTAAAGAACTTATGGAAAAATGCTTTAAGTGGTAATACAACTAGTTCTAGACTTAGAAATTTAAATACTGCATTTAATAGTAATATTGATGATGCCGCTGCAATTACTAATGCTTTAAGTAATAAAACTACTAAACAAGCTATTACTAGCACATTAAAAGATATAGGTGATGATATTCTTCATGGTGTTAGAGCTGAATGGACAGAAGGAGTTGAAGAAGCTATTAATTATATAGCTAGTCAAGATGGCTTATACAATGGTAAAAAAGTATTTGATAAAGATATTCCTCAACAAACTATTAAAGATTATCTTCAAGA
>OLNT01000321.1_pt1 | contig 32600 bp, 27 predicted proteins | sample 1672641 | NCBI WGS metagenome assembly OLNT01 (sample SAMEA3136708, study PRJEB25190) | human gut metagenome
ACCTCGTCGGCCACCGTCGAGGGCGACCTGCCCAGCTCGCGGGCCATCCGCCTGCACGACCAGCCCCTCTCCAGGCCGTTCTGTATCGCCGCCCGCTCGGCCCGGTCCAGCCTGCGGTACCGCTTCTGCCGCCTCTTCCTCTCCATGCCGTCTCCTGTCTCTCGGGAGGGCTCTGCGCCCTCGCCTCCAGAAGGGACTTTCCCAGACTCAGCCGTACATGTCCGGCTGAGTTAGATAACGAAACCAAGGTGTTCGGATGAACTTACAAATCAAGCTATTGTCCGAGAAGAGTCGGAACGCGTGATTTCTCCTGCAATGCCCTTGACGCGTCGCGGTAAAAGGGTATAGTTACAAGAATCTGAACGCGAATCTTATCTCAATCATTCTCACGCGTTAAGCCGACAAGGCGGCTGCGCAATGCGCGAATACCTGGCGGCCTCACCCAATCTCAGCGGCGAAGGCTGCGCGGCATCTAGACCGCACGCCTGACATGCAGGTATCGAAAAGCCACGAGCTCCTCTGGTCTTGTGCGCTTTGTGTATTTTCCCCACACAACTCAATAAGTTTGGTATCATTCCGGATTGCTGCGAAAAGACGAGATTAGTTTGAAGGAGCACCGTTGACCAAGCAAGATGTTATCGAACTGGGTGGTAAGGTTCTCGAAGCCCTGCCGAACGCCATGTTCAAGGTGGAGCTGGAAAACGGCCACCAAATCCTGGCCCACATTTCCGGCAAGATGCGTATGCATTACATCAAGATCTTGCCCGGCGACAAGGTGACGGTCGAACTGTCCGTCTACGACTTGAATCGCGGGCGTATCACGTACCGTTTCAAGTAGTTTCAGCTCGCGCGCAAGCCGGCGCGCCAGTGTCCCCGAGAATAATCACCTGCGGCTGGGTGTGTACATATAGGACCGCATTAACCGAAAGGAAATTGAAATGAAGGTACGTCCTTCGGTCAAGAAAATGTGCGACAAGTGCAAGATCATTCGACGCCATGGCAAGGTCCTCGTTATCTGCGAGAACCCCCGTCATAAGCAGCGTCAAGGCTAGGAAGAAAGAGGAGATAAACCTATGGCACGTCTTGTTGGTGTCGACCTTCCTCGCGACAAGCGCATTGAAGTCGGCTTGACCTACATCTACGGCATTGGCCTGACCACGTCCAAGAAGATCTTGGCTGAGACGGGCATCAATCCGGACACGCGCACGAACGACCTCACCGAAGAGGATCTCGTCAAGCTGCGTGACTACATCCAGAACAACATCAAGGTGGAGGGCGACCTGCACCGCGAGGTGTCTCAGAACATCAAGCGCCTTATGGAAATCGGCTGCTACCGTGGCCTGCGTCATCGCAAGGGCCTGCCCGTTCGCGGTCAGCGCACCCACACGAATGCCCGTACCCGCAAGGGTCCCCGCAAGCAAATCGGCGGCAAGAAGAAGTAAGTAAGGGAGCTAAGAAGTGGCAACTAAGAAAAACGTGCGCACGCGCATCAAGCGCTCCGAGCGCAAGAACATTGCCGTTGGCGCTGCGCATATCAAGTCTACGTTCAACAACACCATCGTCAGCATCACCGATCCTCAGGGCAACGTGATCTCTTGGCAGTCCGCCGGTACCGTCGGCTTCAAGGGTTCCCGTAAGTCCACGCCGTTTGCCGCGCAGATGGCTGCTGAGGCTGCTGCCAAGACGGCTATGGAGCACGGCCTGAAGAAGGTCGCCGTGTACGTGAAGGGCCCCGGCTCTGGTCGCGAGACGGCTATCCGTTCGCTGCAGGCTACCGGTCTGGAAGTCGCCAGCATTCAGGACTGCACCCCCATTCCGCACAACGGCTGCCGCCCCAAGAAGCGTCGTCGCGTGTAACTGAAAGGATCTATTTACTATGGCTATCAATAGAACTCCGGTTCTTAAGCGCTGCCGCCAGCTGGGCCTGGATCCCGTCGTGCTGGGTTACAGCAGCTCCAAGACTTCCAAGCGCGAGCCCAAGCGTCGTCGTAAGGAATCCGAGTACGCGATGCAGCTTCGCGAGAAGCAGAAGGTCAAGTTCATCTACGGCGTGCTGGAGAAGCAGTTCCATGGCTACTTCAACAAGGCCAAGTCCATGCCGGGCATCACGGGTGACAACCTCATGATCATCCTGGAGTCCCGTCTGGACAGCGTGATCTTCCGTCTGGGCTTTGCCCGCACCCGTAAGGAAGCTCGTCAGATCGTGACCCACGGCCACATCACCGTCAACGGCCGCCGCGTGGACATCCCGTCCTACCGCGTCAAGGCCGGCGACAAGATCGCCGTTGCCGACAAGTCCAAGGAACTGCTGGTCATCAAGAGCGCTCTGGTTTCCAACGCCCGCTTCCAGGTTCCGGCTTGGCTTGAGGTTGACATCGAGAAGCTGCAGGGCAGCGTTCTGGCTCTTCCGACCCGCGATCAGATCGATCTCGACATCCGCGAACAGCTCATCGTCGAGCTCTACTCCAAGTAATCGCGCTAGTAAGGAGGCTTACCCAACATGACAGAGTTCATGAGGCCGACGGTAACAACGGAAGAAGTCAACGATACTGTTGCGCGTTTCATCGTGGAACCGCTGGAGCGTGGCTACGGCTATACGCTGGGTAACAGCATGCGTCGCGTTCTGCTGTCGTCTCTCGACGGCGCCAAGGCGACGGCCATCCAAATCGACGGTGTGCAGCACGAGTTCACCACGGCCGAAGGCGTTATCGAGGATATCACCGATATCGTCCTGAACGTCAAGGGCCTGGTCTTCTCGGCTCTCAATGACGACGTGGAAGAGGCCACGGCTCATGTTTCTGCCGAGGGCCCCTGCGTTGTGACCGGTGCGGACCTGCAGGTTCCCACCGAGTTCACGCTGATCAACCCCGAGCATGTCATCGCCACGGTTGCCGACGGCGGCCAGCTTGACATGACGGTGCGCATCGGTGTGGGCCGCGGTTACGTTTCCGCCGAGCGCAACAAGCGCACGGAGGATCCTATCGGCGTCATCCATGTCGACTCGCTGTTCTCCCCGGTTCGCCGTTGCACGATGAACGTGACCGACACCCGCGTGGGCCAGCGTACCGACTACGATAAGTTGGTTTTGGAGGTTGAGACGGACGGCTCCATCGAGCCTATCGATGCGGTCACCCGTGCTGCCAACATCATCAACCAGTACATGGGCGCGTTCCTCAGCCTGACCAGCACCCCCGAAGAGGAAGAGGGCGAAGTGCCGTCCATCTTCGCTCCGGAGGGTCAGGAGTCGAACGCCGAGCTGGACAAGCAGATCGAGGATCTGGACCTGTCCGTCCGCTCGTACAACTGCCTGAAGCGTGCCGGCATCCATTCGGTGCGCCAGCTGGTCGAGTTCTCCGAGAACGACCTGCTGAACATCAGGAACTTTGGTGCGAAGTCCATTGAGGAAGTGAAGGACAAGCTCATTTCCATGGACCTCAATTTGAAGCAATAGGAGAAACCTACCATGAGGCATAACTACAAGGGCCGCAAGCTGGGCACCGACTTTGCCCATACCAAGGCCATGAAGCGTAGTCTGGTGCAGGCGCTGTTCCTCAACGACCGCATCAAGACCATCGAGTCCCGCGCTAAGGAAATCCGCCCCGATGTCGACAAGATCATCACCTGGGCGAAGAAGGGCGACCTGCATAGCCGTCGTCTGGCCATCGCCGCGCTGGGCAACGACAAGGAATTGGTCCGCGAGATCTTCGAGAAGGTCGAGCAGGGCATGTTCGCCGATCGTCAGGGTGGCTACACCCGCATCATGAAGCTGGGCAACCGCAAGGGCGACAACGCTCCCATGGTCATCATGGAGCTCGTCACCGAGCCGGTGGCCAAGAAGGCTGAGAAGCCGGCTGCCAAGAAGGCTGCTCCGAAGAAGGTCGAGGCTGTCGAGGAGCCCAAGGCCGAGGAAGCTGCTGAGGCTGTCGAGGCTGCTGAGGAGAAGGCTGAATAAGCTTTTCGCCCCACATGCTATTTTGAAAGGACCCTTCGGGGTCCTTTCTTTTTGGGGTGAAAAACTTGTGGCATGCGTTTGGCTTCATCTTCGGAATGCTTTGTAACCCAAGCATTCTTGAATGCTGCGCTATACTTCACGCATGCAATTACGAATTAATACGTATATCGACGGCGAATCCTTTGTCCATACCTGCGATGCTCGCGTGAAGGTGCTGTTGTTGTGCGCATATACCGCAACCGTTTTCTGGGTTGAAACATGGGCTGGACAGTGGCTCCTTGGCTTCCTATGTCTGGTGCTAGCCTTGTCGGCCCATGTTCCGCTTGGGCGTATGCTGGCCATGGGAATCCCCGTGTACATGATGGCGGCTCTTACCGTTTTGTTCGCGTCGATCAATAACCAGGTTGGATTCGCGTTGGGCTGCTTCTATGGCGTTCGGATGATCTTGCTTGTCCTCGGCAGCTTCATCGTGGTGCTCACCACCACGTCGACGGCGCTTACCGATGCGCTGCGGTCGTTCGTGTCCCCGCTACGGGTTCTGCATGTACCTGCTGATGATATCGCCATGGTGTTCAGCATGGCTATCCGCTTCATTCCTTTGATGGCTCAAGAGATCTGCGCGATCCATGATGCCCAATTCTCGCGAGGCGCCTCGTTTCATCGCGGTGGCTTATGGCAACGTTTGTCTGCATGGCCTCCTGTGTTCATCCCGTTGTTCGTGGGCATGTTCCGAAGGGCTGATAAGCTCTCGGTCGCCATGGACGCCCGTTGCTATGGTGTCAGAGGAGGGCGACGTACCTCGTTGCGGGACTATCGCATGACACCCGCTTCGGTTGCCGTGTCGGTTGTCGGTTTAGGCGTTCTTGCGGCAATAGCGGCACTTCTCTAGCGATCGCTTCCGATTACAGACGCGTGTTCGGCCGCGGGGAACGTCGTCGCCATCGCCGTTCTTTGGCGATCTCCTCTATGCTCAGACGCATATCACCGTCCGACACGTTCGCTAACGTGTAGCTGGCCAAGTCGTCGCCTCCGCGCACAGATGCATTTCGCCGTCCGCCTGCTGGTTCGCACATGTCGGGGCGGGCATGGTATTATTTGCCCGTATGGCCTGGTGCAAGGCGCCGGGCGCAAAAGGAAACATCCTACGAGGAGGCATTCAATGAGCGTCATCATCGATGTGTTCGGGCGTGAAATCCTGGACTCTCGCGGCAACCCCACGGTCGAGGTGGAAGTTGTGCTGGAGGATGGTTCCTTCGGTCGTGCGGCCGTTCCCTCCGGCGCGTCCACGGGCGCGTTCGAGGCCGTTGAACTGCGCGACTGCGACAAGGAGCGCTATCTGGGCAAGGGCACGCTGGATGCCGTTGGCCATGTGAATGACGAGATCGCCGACGCGCTCGTCGGCTTCGAGGCCGACGATCAGCGCGCCATCGACGACGTTATGCTGGAGCTGGACGGCACGGACAACAAGGGCGCTCTGGGCGCTAACGCCATCTTGGGCGTGTCCCTGGCCTGCGCCAAGGCCGCTGCCGAGTCCGCCGGTCTTCCGCTGTACAAGTATGTTGGCGGCGTGAACGGCCATATCCTGCCCACGCCTATGATGAACATCCTCAACGGCGGCGTGCATGCCGACAACAACGTCGACTTCCAGGAGTTCATGATCATGCCGGTGGGCGCCGAGTCGTTCGCCGAGGCGCTGCGCTGGTGCGCCGAGATTTACCACACCCTGAAGAAGGTCCTGCACGAGGCCGGTCTGGGCGGCGGCGTCGGCGACGAGGGCGGCTTCGCTCCGAACTTCACCACCAACGAAGAGCCGCTGCAGTACATCGTGAAGGCTTGCGAGGCGGCTGGCTACAAGCCCGGCGACGACATCATGTTCGCCATGGACCCGGCTTCCACCGAGTTCTATAACGCCGAAACCGGCAAGTACGAGCTGAAGGGCGAGGGTCGCGAGCTGACCAGCGCCGAGATGGTGGACTACTGGGCCGCGCTGGTCGAGAAGTATCCGATCATCTCCATCGAGGACGGCATGGCCGAGGAGGACTGGGATGGCTGGAAGCAGCTGACCGACCGCATCGGCGACAAGGTGCAGCTGGTGGGCGACGACCTGTTCGTCACGAACTCCAAGCGTCTGGCGAAGGGCATCGAGCTCGGTTGCGCGAACGCCATCCTCATCAAGGTCAACCAGATCGGCAGCCTGTCCGAGACGCTGGATGCCATCGAGATGGCCAAGCAGGCAGGTTACGCATGCGTGATGAGCCACCGTTCCGGCGAGACCGAGGACACCACCATCGCCGACCTGTCTGTGGCCCTGAACACCGGCCAGATCAAGACCGGCGCTCCGTGCCGTAGCGACCGCGTTGCCAAGTACAACCAGCTGCTGCGCATCGAGGAGGAGCTTGACTCCCAGGCCCAGTACGCCGGCAAGAACGCTTTCTACAACATCAAGCGTTAACCGGGGCATGGCCGATTCGTCATCGGCAAACACCTTAGAGTATGCAAGCCGCTCAGGCGCGCCGTCCCGCTGTGGTTTGCGCGATCGGGGGTAAACCTTGGTCGCGCGCTGCAAGCGGGTCCGGGCCGCCTGGGCGGCTTGTCGTTTTTCGGCATCGAGCCCGCAATGCCGGTGCGAAAGCCGGATGAGGTTTCCCCAGGAGTCCGCTCGGGTTTCCTTGCCTGGGATGTTGCCGCTTTTTCCCCTCGTGAAAACGCGGGGCTGCTACAATGAACCCTATGTGTATTACCGCGTCAGCCAAGGAAGATGGACGATGAAACAGTACAACCCTCACGAGATCGAACCTCGTTGGCAGAAGGCTTGGGAAGATGCCGACCTGTACAAGGTCACGGAAGATCACGCCAAGCCCAAGAAGTACGTGCTCGAGATGTTCCCGTACCCGTCGGGCGACATCCACATGGGGCATGTGCGTAATTACACGATCGGCGACGTCATCGCCCGCTACTCCAAGATGCGCGGCTTCGACGTGCTGCATCCCATGGGTTGGGACGCGTTCGGCCTGCCGGCTGAGAACGCGGCCATCAAGCATCACAGCCATCCGGCGAAGTGGACCTACGCCAACATCGAAACCCAGAAGGCCAGCTTCAAGCGCATGGGCCTTTCCTACGATTGGGACCGCACCGTCGTGGCATGCGACCCCGAGTACTACCGCTGGGGTCAGTGGATCTTCCTGCAGTTCTGGAAGCGCGGCTTGGTCGAGCGTCGCAACTCGCCGGTGAACTGGTGCCCGAAGTGCCAGACCGTGCTCGCCAACGAGCAGGTCACCGAGGGCGAGTGCTGGCGTTGCCATAGCGCCGTCGAGAAGCGCGACCTGACGCAGTGGTATCTCAAGATCACCGACTACGCGCAGGAGCTTCTGGACGACCTGGACCAGCTGGATGGCTGGCCGGAGCGAGTCAAGCAGATGCAGGCGAACTGGATCGGCCGCTCCGAGGGCGCTGAAGTGAAGTTCACGCTGTGCGACAAGCAGGGCAATGCGCCTGAGAACCCCACGGAAGACGACCTGATCACCGTGTTCACCACGCGCGCCGACACCCTGTTCGGCTGCAGCTTCTTCCTGCTCGCCCCTGAAAGCCCCATCCTGAAGGGCCTGGTCGAGGGCACGGAGTACGAGGCCGCGGTCATGCAGGTGGTCGAGAACGCCAAGAAGATCACCGCCGTCGAGCGTGCGCAGGGCAACAAGGAGAAGCACGGCGCGTTCACCGGCCGTTATGTGGTGAACCCCATCAACGGCGAGAAGGTGCCCGTGTGGGTCGCCGACTACATCGTGGCCGATTACGGCACCGGCGCGGTCATGGCGGTGCCGTGCGGCGATCAGCGCGACTTCGAGTTCGCCAAGAAATACGACCTGCCCATCATCCCCATCATCCTGGGCGACGACGACCCGCTGTTCGAGCAGCTCAAAGACGAACAGGGCCGCGTGGTCACCAGCGTCGACTGGGAGGGCGCCATGGAGGCTGAGGGCCGACTGGTGCAGTCCGGCAAGTACACCGGCCTCACGGGCGGCAAGCACTCCGAGGGCGAGGAGGCCATCGTCGCCGATCTGGAGGCCATGGGCCGCGGCAAGCGCAAGGTGGAGTTCCGTCTGCGCGACTGGCTGATCTCCCGCCAGCGTTATTGGGGCAACCCCATCCCGATGATCTACTGCGACAAGTGCGGCCTGGTGCCGGTGCCGGAAGAGGACTTGCCGGTACGCCTGCCCGAGGATATCGACCTTTCCGCTGGCGAGACCTTGGCAACGCACGAGGGCTTCGCGAAGTGCACGTGCCCGAAGTGCGGCGGCGAGGCTCGTCGCGAGACCGACACTATGGACACGTTCACGTGCTCGAGCTGGTATTACCTGCGCTATACCGATCCGCACAACACCGAACTGCCTTTTGACAGCGCGAAAACCAACCGTTGGATGCCGGTCGATCAGTACATCGGCGGCATCGAGCACGCCATCCTGCACCTGCTGTACAGCCGCTTCTTCACGAAGGTGCTGCGCGACTTGGGGATGCTGGACTTCGACGAGCCGTTCAAGAACCTGCTGTGCCAGGGCATGGTGCTCGATGAGCACGGCGACGTCATGAGCAAGTCCAAGGGCAACGTCATCTCCCCCGAGGAGATGATCGCGGGCTACGGCTGCGACGCCGTGCGCGCCTACATCCTGTTCATGGCCCCGCCCGATAAGGAGCTGCAGTGGAACGAGGACGGCCTGGCCGGCATGCACAAGTTCCTCAACCGCGTGTGGCGCATGGTCTACGACCTGGTGGGCAAGGCCGATGAAGACACGCTGTATCAGCCGGGTGCATCCGATGCCGAGGCGGCAGCGGCTCGCAAGGTGCTGCTGCGCGAGCGTCATCGCGTTGTGGGCAAGGTTGTGGACGATTTCGATCGCAACAACTTCAACACCGCCATCGCCGCCATCATGGAGCTGGTGAACGCCATCGGCGATTACCTGCGCAAGGTCGGTCCGGAGCAGCGTGCTGCATCCGCTGATGAGCAGGCGCTTGCGACCGAGGTCGCCAACGTGCTGGTTAGGCTGCTGGCCCCCATCTGCCCGCATATGACCGACGAGCTGTGGCATGATGCGTTGGGTTGCGAGGGTTCCATCCACACGCAGGAGTGGCCCGAGTTCGATCCCGAGAAGGCCAAGGATGACGAGGTCGAGCTTGCCGTGCAGATCAACGGCAAGGTGAAGGCCCGCATCACGGTTGCCGCGGACGCCGATCAGGAGGCTGTGAAGGCAGTGGCGCTTGAGGCCGTGCAGGATGCGGTGGCGGGCAAGGACCTGAAGAAGGTCGTTGTGGTGCCCGGCCGCCTGGTGAACATCGTGGCGAAGTAATAACGCGCATATCGCAGTCGAAACGACCCGGAGGATGCTCCGGGTCGTTTTGTTTTCGGGGTTGGGTTTCGGTGGCGTTGTTGCGCCGTTCCGACGAAACGCTTGCCGTGGGGTTTCGGCGTTTGCTATTGTCTGTTTCCTATGAGTAGCTCGAAGAAACATAAGGGATGCCTGAGGCGGGTGCTGGATATGGTGCTGGCGGTGGTTGTGGCCGTGGTGGCGGTGTTTGCCATCACGAACGTGGTTACCATTGTGGGCTCGAAGGGGTCTATTGTCACCGCCGAGAAGGCCGGCATCGGCAATGCCGACGCCATCGTGGTGCTTGGCGCATCGGTGCTGCCCGATGGAACGCCCTCCGGCATTTTGACCGATCGCCTAGACGATGGCATCGCGCTGTATTTCGCCGGCGTGGCGCCGAAGATCATCATGAGCGGCGACAACGGCACCGCCTCCTACAATGAGGTGAAGGCGATGAAGCAATACGCCATCGCGCAAGGCGTGCCCAGCCAAGACATCTTCTGCGATCATGCGGGTTTCTCCACGTATGAGAGCATGTATCGGGCGAAATACGTGTTCGGATGCGAGCGCATCGTGGTGGCCACGCAGACGTATCACCTGTATCGCGCGCTGTGGTCCGCGAAAAGCCTGGGGATGCAAGCTGAGGGCGTTCCCAGCGACTATCACGAGTACCAAAAGCAGCTGCAGTACGATATCCGCGAGATTCCCGCGCGCACTAAGGACTTCTTCAAGGCGCTCTTCCGCGTGCCGTCAACGTACGTCGGCGAAGCGATTAGCCTCGACCAAAGCGGAGATGTGACGAACTAAGGCAAGGCGGCCGCGCAGAATGTGCGGCCGCCGTTCGCTCGGGGCTAATCTTCCAGGTCTTTTGGATTGAACGTTTCCAGCAAGTCGACCAGTTCTTGCTTCTTATGGATATCCAGCTTGGCGTAGATGCGCTTGCTGTGGGTTCGGATGGTGTTTTCCGAAACCACCAGCTGCTCGGCGATGCGCGCCACGGTATTGCCTCGGGCGATAAGTTCCATGACCTCGGTCTCGCGTGCGGATAGGCGGTAATGCTGCCGAACCAGTGCCGCCTGCTTCGATAGGCGGTCCTGATAGTTGGGTGCATCGGCGTCGTGCGCTTGGTTTCGTGTTGCGGTGTCGGCGGGAGAGGTCCCGTTGCTAAGGGGGCTTGCAGATTCGCCGGTTGCCGTGCGATCTTCGCCTTCCGTACGCGCGATGACGATGGGTTTCGTTTCGAACGGGGAAGGACCCTGCGCGCCGAAGGGGCAAACGCCGGCGCTGGCGCATCCAGTGCTTGCCGCGGAGAACGCTCCGCTTTCCGGCTCGGCCTCATCGAGGTCGGTTTGGCGCTCGTTGATGTTGCCGATTTGCAGGGGGGCACCGGCTACAAGCTCGATATCTTCCGCCTGGCTTGCGGCCAATGCTCGCTTGAAGCCGCCTTGCCCGATGAAGAACATGAGACCGAGCAAATAAACCGCCACCAGCGCGACCACGGCATCGGGTTGCATGCCGATGACGCGTATCTGTTCGGCGAACGTGCCGGCAAGGAATCCGACATCGTGCAGCGCGTATACGATGCCAGCGAAGAAGCCGTAGATGAACACGGGGTTGATGCCGCGATCGCGCGATGCTTGCGCGCACTGGATCATCATGAGCGCGATTGCCACGCTGTATACCGCATACAGGATGGCGGCCTGCCATCGAGCGTAGCCGCCGCTGCAAAACGGAAGCACCAGAAACGAGGTGATGAGCAACGGGAAGGCGATGCGGTAGGCATTGGTGACGTTCATGCGGACATTCTTGAACTGCCAGAGCACCAAAACGCCGACGCCTGCAACCAGGCATCCCGTCATGGACAGCAGATTCACAAGGCTGCCGACCCGCGGATCGCCAATGGCAAGCGAGCGCATGACGCCGGTGCAGAATGCGATGGCGCCGACGCACAAGGCGCTGCGCCAGTAATCGCGCAGCACGCGGCGATACACCTGCGGGTGCTCACGCGGAACGTCCTCGAACATGGGTTGCCGCAAGTCGATCTGGCGGCTTTTCAGCACGATGGCGAGCGCGAACAGCGGCATGAACACCAGCGGGATGAGGAATGCGGTCACGGCTTGCGGGATGGCGTACAGCGCGAAATATAGAAGGGCGCCATAAGCGGTGCCCAGGATCAGGTCATGGTTGCCATGGTCTGCGTCGAAGCTGGCGAACAGGCGCTGCCACAACATATAGAAGCCGGCAGACCCCAGGCCCAGAAGCGCACCGCCGGCGATCACCAGTGCTTGAGCGACGCCGTGCAAGTATATGGCTCCGATAAGGCAGCACCAGCCGAGCAGGTATGGCGCGCTGGCGAGCATCACCATGAAGCGGCGCGTAGGTCCGGGGAAGTAGTACACTCTGATGGCGCTGGCGAAATAGCACAGCGAGAACACGAGCGATTGCATCAAGAAGAACCAGAACATGACCTCCGGGGTTTGGAAGCTCATGGGTAAAAACGGGAACACGCCACCCCATACGCCGGCGGCGTTGATGGCCAAAAAGAGTGCGTATCCAAGCGATGCGGTGTTGGGTTTGAACGTGCGGGCTATGTTGGAAATACGTGTGCGTGCCACAGAGATCCTCGTCATCGGGCGCCGCCGTTCGCCTGCCTGAAGGTGCCGGTGGCGGACGGTCGAGCGCTCTTCTTCCTTGCGCGATTTCGTCGCTGCATAGCAAGAATGCGAAATCGATTGCTGAAAACAGTATAGCGCGCAATCGGGTTCAGGCTGTCACATACTGTAATGGGTGATAGCCTGTGAACTGGGCAAACGTGAAATTCGCACGTTTTATGTGACACGGTGGGGCAAGCAAGGCGATAAGGTTTCATCACCAAATCCGCGCTTGGAGGGTAGACGAGCCCGAATCCAGCAAGCAAGGGTGGTACGCGGCGTTCATGCCGCGCAAGGAAGAGGCCGTGCCGCAACGCGCGTTGCACAGTTGTTTCGGCATTGGCGACGTAGGAAAGAATGAAGGGGGAGGCAATGCAAGACATGCCAAGCATGAACCGCCGCACGTTCGTCAAATCGACGGGTGCGTTGGGTGCTCTGGCCGCCGTCGGCGGTGCCGCTGCAACGGGTGCGAACCTGTTCGGCGCAACCGAGCCGGCGCTCGCAGAGTCCGAGGAGAAGATCACGTGGGGCCATTGCGCCATCAACTGTCCGGGTCGTTGCAGCCTGAAGTTCCATGTGAAGGACGACGAGGTCGTGTGGGTCGACACCTGCACGAGCAAGGATGCCGGGTTCGATGACCCGCAGCCTCGTGCGTGCCTGCGCGGTCGCACGTATCGTCGCTGGATGAACCATCCCGATCGCATCAACTATCCCATGAAGCGCGTCGGCAAGCGCGGCGAGGGCAAGTTCGAGCGCATTTCCTGGGACGAGGCTATCGATCTGGCGGCCACGAAGCTCAAAGAAGTCATCGAGAAGTATGGCAACGAGGCTGTGTACCTGCCGTATGCGACCGGTGTTTCCGCTACCACCGCCCGCCCGTTCAATCGACTGCTGAACATGCTGGGCGGCAGCCTGAATCGCTACGGCGATTACTCCACTGCTCAGATCACGGCCATCACCCCTTACATGTACGGCTCCAAGAACAATGGTGGCAGCTCCTTCAAGAACGCCGAGGACGCCAAGCTCATCCTCATGTTCGGCACCAGCCCCACCGAAACGCGTCAGGGCGGTCTGACCACTCATTACGACTGGGTCCAGCTGCGCGAGAAGACCGGTGCGAAAATCTACGTGATCGATCCGCGCATGAACGACTCCGTCATGGGTCATTCCGACCAGTGGTTGCCCATCAACCCCGGTACCGACGCTGCCTTGGTCGCGGGCATTGCGCATTATCTGATTCAGCATGATATGTGCGATATGGACTTCCTGCACACCTATTGCGTTGGTTTTGATGAGCAGACCATGCCCGAGGCGTATCAGGGCAAGAACATGTCCTATTTCGACTATGTTATGGGCACGGGTTACGACAAGGTGGAGAAGACGCCGGCATGGGCGGCTAAGATCACCGGCATCCCCGAGAAGAAGATCGAGGAGTTGGCTCAAGAGATCGGCACCACCAAGCCGCTGTTCGTGTGCCAGGGCTGGGGACCGCAACGTCGAAGCAACGGCGAGTGGACGGCTTGGTCCATCATGGCCCTGCCGTGCCTGGTCGGCCAGGTCGGCCTGGCGGGCACCAACAACGGTTGCCGCGAGGCGCGCAACAGCCCGACGCTGCAGTCGCTGCCGGCAGGCACCAATCCGGTGAAGGCTTCCATTTCCTGCTTCGTGTGGACCGACGCCATCAAGCACGGCCCGGATATGACTGCCAAGAACTGGGGCGTGAAATACGTCGACAAGCTGAATACCGGCATCAAGTATATGATCAATTATGCCGGCAACTGCCTGACCAACCAGCATGGCGACATCAACTATGCGCATGACATCCTGGCGGACGAGTCGCTGTGCGAGTTCATCCTGGGTATCGACATCGTGATGACCGACTCGATGAAGTATTCCGATGTCATCCTGCCCGACATGTTCCGCTTCGAGCAGAACTCGCAGATCGCCACGGGCTCGAACTGGGGCTATGTCATCACCGGCACCCCTGCTACGTCCGTGAAGTACGAGCGCAAGACCTGCTACGAGATGTGCGAGCTTATCGCCGACAAGTTTGGCATCAAAGACAAGTTCACCGAGGGCAAGACCGAGCTCGAGTGGATGAAGGAGCTGTACGAGAAGTCTCGCGAGAAGGATGGCGAGCTACCGACGTGGGATGAAGCCGTGAAGATGGGCGTTTACACCCGCGAATACGCACCTACCGTTTCCATGAAGAAGTTCCGCGACGATCCTGCCGCCAATGCTCTGACCACGCCTTCCGGCAAGATCGAGATCTTCTCCGAGAAGCTGCTCAAGGATACCGAAGGCTGGGAGCTGACCGATGGCGATACGCTTGCGTGCCTGAATACGCTGCCTCCGATTCCTGCGTACGTTCCTGAGTGGGACGGCGTGGAAACGACCACCGACGAGTATCCGCTGACGTTGGGCGGCTTCCACTATCGCGGTCGCCTGCATTCTTCCTGGGGCGGCATCGAGGAGCTGAAGGAGGTCAACCCGCAGGAGGCTTGGATCAACCCGGCAGATGCGGAGCCTCGCGGCATCAAGCAGGGCGACACCATCCATGTGAAGAACGGGTTCGGCACCATCGAGCTGCTGGCGAAGGTCACGCCGCGCGTTATCCCGGGCATGGTCGCCATTTCCCAGGGTGCATGGCACGATGCGGATATGTCCTCTTCCGACCACAAGGCTCGCCTGGACAAGGGTGGTTGCATCAACACGCTGACCACGCATCGCCCGAGCCCGTTGGCTAAGGGCAATCCGCAGCATTCCAACGTCTGCGAAGTCGTGAAGGCGTAAAGGCAGCGGGTACGAGAGGAGTAAGAGATGACTCGATACGCATTTCATTTCGACGGCACTCGCTGCACGGGTTGCAAAACCTGCGAGATGGCCTGCAAGGATTTCAAGGACCTGAGCGTCGACACCGCGTTCCGCAAGGTGTACGAGGTGACGCTGGGCACGACCGAGCGCGATGCGAACGGCTGCATCACCAGCAGCTGCGTGAGCTATCCGCTATCCATGTCGTGCAATCACTGCGATGACCCGGCGTGCACCAAGGTGTGCCCGACTACCGCAATGCACAAAGACCCCGAAACCGGCCTGGTGTCCGTGGACGTCGACAAGTGCATCGGCTGCGGCTACTGCCATATGGCGTGCCCATACAACGCTCCGAAGGTCGATCGCGAAAAGGGCCACAGCGTGAAGTGCGACGGCTGCGCCGAGCGTGTTGCCGCTGGTGAGAAGCCGGTGTGCGTGGAGGCATGCCCGGCTCGTGCGCTTGATTTCGGCACGATCGAGGAAATGGCCAAGCTGGGTGAGCGCGGGAACATCGCGCCCCTGCCCGAGCCCACCTACACGAAACCGAACCTGTACATCAAGGCTTCTGCCGATGCGTTGCCCGCTGGTGACGAGAACGGCAAGGTCGTCAATCCCCTGGAGGTGATGTAGCATGATGGCCGAGCTGCCTTTGGCCCTGTTCACCACGCTGGCGCCTATCGGCGCGGGCGCGTTCATCGCGCTGGCCGTGGCTTTCTTCACCACGAAGTTCTCCGATGAGCAGCTGAAGAAGATCGACCGCATGACCACCATCCCGGTCGTCGTGTTGGTGGCAGGCTTCATCTGCGCGTTCTTCCACCTGGCTAGCCCCATGCATGCGTTCGGCGTGTTCGCCGGCCTGGGTGCAAGCCCGCTGTCCAACGAGCTGCTCGCCGGCGTTGTGTTCGCCGTGCTGGCTATCGTGTACTGGATCGTGGCGCTCGCCGGCAAGCTTGGCGAGGGTGCTCGGAAGGGCTTTGCCGCCGTGGTGGCCGTCATGGCGGTCGTATTCGCGTGCTTCACGGGTGCTGCCTACATGATGGAGACCATCGCTTCTTGGAACACCCCGATGGTTCCCGTTGCCGTGCTGGGCTTCAGCCTGCTGGGCGGCATCTGCCTGGGCGTGCTCGTGCTCGCGCTGTCCGGTGCGCTTGAGGACGCTGCGAAGGGCGGCTTCAAGATGGCGGCTCTGGCGGTGCTGATCGTCGGTCTGGTCCTTGGCGTTGCCGGTCTGTTGGTGCAGGTCATGAGCGTGTCCGGCATGGGCAACGCGCTGGTTGACGGCGCGGACCTGGTTGCCGCCGCCTCCGCTCCCATGTGGATCGGCGTGGTGTGCATGGTCGTTGCCGCAGCAGCCGCCTTCATGGCTCTGCGCAACACGAAGTCCACGGCGCTTGCCGCTGCGGCTCCGGTGCTGGCCGTCGTGGGCGTGTTCGCTGCTCGCTTGGCGTTCTACGCGGTGCAGCTTAGCGTTGGCCTGTATATCGGCTAAACGCTTGAGGGTCGAGGCTTTTTTCGGGGCGTGTCCGGTTTGCGGGCGCGCCCCTTGCCTTATGATAGTTGCCTTAAGCGATAAGGAGAGGATCGCATGACGGATCTTGATGCTGCGACGCTTGAGGGCGTTGCGTTTCTGGGGAACACGCTGGCGCCGTTTTTTCTGCAGGACCCACGAACGGGCCCTGCGGAGGCCGAGTTTGCGGCGGTCGCTGCGCTTGATGCGCAGGCTGCCGGCGCGGAATGGCCCTTCGTCGGCGAGGAAGAGGCCGCTCGTTGTTTGGCCATGATGGTCGAGGGCCTGGCGCCGAGCTGCGTTGCTGGAGAGAGCGGCGCCTTTGCCGCAGACGATGATCTGACGTGGGAATATCGTCGCTTGTTCATCGGCCCGGGCGCAAAGCCGGCGCCGCCGTGGGGCTCGGTATACACCGATCGCGAGTGCGTGGTGTTCGGTGCGACCACCCTTGAGCTGCGCGCATGGATGCGTGAACACGGCGTTGCGCGAACCGCTGACGAGAAAACGCCGGAGGATCATATCGGGCTCATGCTTGCCCTTATGGCGTGGCTTGCTCAAAACCAGCCTGCCGACCTGGGAGAGTTCCTGAGCCTTCACTTCCTGACATGGGCGGGGCATTTCCTCGATGAGCTTGCCGATGCCGCCGAGCATCCTTTCTATGAAGGGCTGGCTCGCTTGACGCGCGCAAGCTTGGACGGCGTTCAGGAGACGCTGGGGTTGAAGGTCGTCGTGCCTCGCTTCTATCGTTAAAATACTGGGGAATCGTTGGTCCGGTGCGTCAGCCTGCAGCGACGCGCCGGACCATGCGGGTGTTGTGCGCATTTTGCATCGTGCAGTGCTGCAAAGAGGGGGGGAGCTGATGATTTCCGGGTTCGATACCGCGTTGAGCGAGGTGACGTTGGTGCTGTTCACCGCGCTTGCGCCTTCGGGCGCCGTCGCCCTTGTCTTGGTTGCGGCGGTGCTGCTGCTCTCGAAGTTCGAATCAGCGATGCGGGTGCGCATCAGCACGTTTATGTGCATCCCCCTTGTGGTCACCATGGTGGGGCTTGTCGCGTCGGCTACGCATCTTGGGAACCCGGCCAATGTGCTGTATGTGTTTCTGCACGTCGGTTCCAGCCCTCTTTCGAACGAAGTCGTCAGTGCGGTGGGATTGTTGGCATGCAGCGGCCTGTATTGGCTGTATTCGTTTTCCGTCAAGCCTCTCGTATGGTTGCAGCGGCTGCTGCTGGCGTTGATCGCGGCAATGGGCGTCGTGTTCGTGACGATGGTGTCCCTTGCGTATTCCGTTGACACCATCGTCACTTGGAGCCTGCCTACGGTTCCGATTTCGTTATGGTTGAATGCCCTGATGGGAGGCCCTTTGCTGGCGGCAATCACGCTGTATGCCGCCCAATGGCGCGCGCTTGCGGGGCGTTTCGGCCTGATGCTGATGGCGGCGCCTTTCGTTGCGCTTGCGGCGAATACGGTTGTGTATATCGTGCAGGGCGGGCAATTAGGCGGCGTTGCGAATTCGGTGGTCGCGGCGGCCGATCTTGTGCCGCATTACCACACGATGCTGCTGGCGTTCGCGTTGATGTGCTTTGCCGGTTGCGTGCTTGCCGCCTTCACGATGCATACTGTGTCGAGGGAAGCGGTGGCGCACGGCGGGGGCGAGCTTGCATTCTCCAAGCGCGTGCTTGTTCGCCTGCTTGTCTCGTGTCTGCTGGTGTTCGCCGGTGTTTTCATCATGCGTTTCGCGTTCTACATGATGCATTTGACGGTCGGCCTTGCCGTATAGGTCATATAGGCCTAGGTTGCAAAAACTCCCGCTACCGCAAATTGAATTGCGCGGTAGCGGGAGTTTTGCGTTCAGGGGGGGTCGCTTGCCGAAGCCTCTCGAACTTATGTCTCTAAAGCGGGTTTTCGTTCGGCGTCCAGGCGGCCGTTGCCGATCGTCGCTTCGCGGGGGATTGCGTCCCTGCGTGTCCTTACGCTCCGCGCTCCTCCAGGTATTTCTCCATGCTGAAGTGCGTGATGTCGCTGCGGTTGATGACGCCCACGATGATGCCGTCTTCGAGCACGGGCACCTTCTTCAAGTGGTTCTCGCCGAGCACGCGGCAGACTTCGGGCAGGTCGGCGTGCACGCTGACGCCGATGATGCCCTTCGCGCCGATATCGGAGGCCTTCATGCCCATAAGGTGCTCCAGCTTGTGGGCGTAGTCCTTGTGGTCGGAGTACGCATCCACGGTTTGCACGATCATCACCACGGGGTCCATGATCATCTGGCCGCGCTTGGACAGGTAGCGCATGATGTCGCCGTCGGAGATGAAGCCGGTCGGCTTGCCGGCGGCATCGACCAGCGGCGCGGCGCTGATATGGTTGTTCACCAGCAGCTGCATGGCTTCGAGCACGGTGGCGTTCTCGGGCAGCGTGTACACGTCGCGCTTCATGATCCGCTCGATGAGGGAACGGTGCGCGTTGTCTTCGTCGGCGGCCGCCTCATCGCCGGGCTTATTGCGCACGAGCGCTACGGTCAGCACAAAACCCAGCACGCACAGGGCCGTGGCCACGGCGAACGCCGCATGGATGCCGAACACGCCGGCGGTCACGGCATCGGTCGAGCCGGAAACCATGTTGGTGGCAACGGTGGACGCGGACACGATGACGGCTGTACCCAGCGAGCCCGCCACCTGGCGAAACGTGTTCTGCACGGAGGTTCCGTGGTTCATCAGCTTATCGGGCAGCGCGTTCATGCCCCAGGTGGAGATGGGCATGTTCACGAGCGACAGGCTGAACAGGCGCACCGTGTAGATGACCGTGAGCGTGATGAGCCCCATACCCGGTCCCATGAACATGAACGTGGCGGTGGTCAGCGCCAGCATGCCGGTGCCGATGACGGCCAGCACGCGCGGGCCGTGCTTGTCGAACAGGCGGCCGGCGACCGGACCCATGGCGCCCATGACGATGGCGCCGGGTAGCAGCACGAGGCCCGACGTGGTGGCGGAGAATCCCATATAGGACTGCAGCAAGATGGGGATGAGGATGCCGCCGGCAAGCAGCGCGCCTTGCACGAGCATCACGATGATGGTGGCGATGAGGAACTTGCGGTTCGTCAGCACGCGCACCTGCAGCATGGGATGCTCCATGCGCAGCTGACGGCGGAAGAAGAACGCGAGCGCAACCGCGCCGATAACCACGCCGCCCGCAGAATCGGCCGTCACGCCGTAGCTGCCGATGGCGGACAGGCCGTACAGCAGGCCGCCGAACCCGAGTGTGGACAGGGCGACCGAAACCACGTCGAGCTTCACATCCTTGTTCGTTTCGCCGCCACGTTCAAACGCTACGGCGGCGAACACGATGACGGCTGCGCACAGCACGGCGATGATCCAGAACATGACGTGCCAGTTCGCCTGGTCGATGATGATGCCGGCGACGGTGGGGCCGGCGGCGGGGGCGAACGCGATGACGATGCCGAACACGCCCATGGCGGTGCCGCGGCGGTCGATGGGGAACGTCCACATGAGCACCGTCATCACGAGCGGCATGAGGATGCCGGCGCCGGCGGCTTGGATCAAGCGGCCGGCAAGTAGCACGGGGAAGTTCGGGCCCCAGGCCGCCAGCATTGTGCCGGCGGTGAATAGGACCATGGACGCAAGGAACAGCCGGCGCGTGGTGAAGCGGTCTGTCAGAAACGCGGTGATGGGCACCATGATGGCGTTGACCAGCGTAAATCCGGTGGTCAACCACTGCGCAACGGCGGCGTCGACGCTCATCTCGCTCATGATCGACGGCAATGCCGGCGCCACGACCGTCTGGTTCAGCACGGTGACGAAGGTGCCGAACACCAGCACGATCAGCATGATGATTTGCTTGCGGGTAAGACCCCAATTAGCCATGAGCAGCTCCTTTCCGCGCGCGTCCTGTTCCCGTAAGGGCGCGCGGGTCTGCCGACGAGCGCACGGGGCTAAGGCGGCTTTCGGGCTCGCTTAACGCGTTGCGTTGTCGGATTCGGATAGAGAAAGCGTCAGGCGAAAACGACGCCCCCGAAGCGCGAAGGCGCAACGGGGACGTCGCGGATGACGCCGTTGTGTTGCCGATAATCGTAACGCGCGAGAGCTTGCGTGGCGTGCGTTATAGGCGGCAGACCACACAATCCTTGCGCACGTGTCAAATCTTGCCCACAAATGCCGGCGGCATTTCGCCGACCGTTTGCCGGCAATATTTCGCGACTGTTAATTCGCGGAAAAAAGGGGGGTTGCGTCCTTCGGCGGCATCCCCTATAGTTCGTGCCACAACTTAATACCTTGAAACCGTTGAGGCGAAAGTCAAGCCATCATAAGCGCTCACAGAGAGCGGGTGTTGCTGGGAATCCCGCAGAAATGCTGGGTGGTAAATGGTTCGCCGAGGGAAAGGGGAAAGGTTGGCGGTTGCTGCGTTACCACGTGGCGGTCGGCAGCTGAGTATCTGGACCGTGAGCCTGCGTTAAGGGCAGAACATGTGTTGGCATGTTCGTGAGAGGGCTCCTTCGGGGGTCAAGTAAAGGTGGCACCGCAGATGTTACGTCTGTCCTTTATCTCAAAGGACAGACGTTTTTTATTTTGCGGGTTATTCAGGCCACGGGGGTGCGGCGAGTCGCCATAGCTGCAAACCGACCTTTGCTTGAAACCTGTAAGCCGATGATTCCTCATTCGCGTTCGTTGCCGGCAGACTGAAAGCCCGAGGACGGGCAATGACCGGCGGAAACCCCGCCAAGAAAGGAATGAGGATCATGACTCAAAACGTTGCAGCCCAGAAGCGTACGGTGGCAACCTCCGCGATGAAGGAGGGCCTGTCCGTACAAGATCTTATCCTGGTGGCCGTGCTCATCGCAGCCGGCGCCGTTCTTAAGCTGACCGTTTCCAGCTTCCTCAGCTTTGCGGGCATGAAGCCCAATTTCATGATCGCCATGTACTGCCTGGCAATCATCCTCACGCGTCCGAAGGTGTATCAATCCGCGGTGATCGGCCTGTTGGTGGGCCTGGTCAGCCAGCTGCCCATGCTGAACGCCACGCCGTTGGTGAACATCGCCTCCGAGATGCTGGGAGCTTTGGCGTGCGGCCTGCTGGTTACCGCGCTTGCGAAGGTGGCCGCCGACAACAGGGGCTTCCAGGACGTCGTTGCTCCCGTGATCATCACGTTCCTATCCACCATCGTCTCCGGTTACACGTTCGCCATGATCGTGGGCGTTGCCGTTGCGCATCTTGAGCCATTGGCCGTGTTCGGCGTATATGCCGTCATGGTGCTCGGCACGGCAACCATGAACGCCGTGCTGGCGGCCATCCTGACCCCGGTTCTGCGCGCCGTCCTGAAGCGCTAGCTGTTTCGTTTGCCTGCCGGCAAACGAATTGGCTCGACGCTGTGGCCGCCTGTGGCACCTTGCCTTCGGCTTCATCTGCGCGGGCATGGCCCGAAGGCCAATGCCCGCTAGATTCAGTCGAATTCAAGGCACCACAGGCGCCCTCGCTGACTTTGCTTGACCTCTGGCTTGAGATTTTACTTGCGAGTTCCCGCTTCCCACCTGTTCGCTTTCTGCTTGAAAGGGTTTCCTATGATCGAGATTTCGAACTTGTCGTTTCGTTATCGAGAAGGGGCCGAGCCCATCCTGCACGGCATCGACCTTGCCATCCCCGACGGCTCGTTCGTGGGAATCACCGGCGCCGCGGGCAGCGGAAAGTCCACGCTCACGTATGCGTTCAACGGCATCATTCCGCACTGCTATCCCGGTGATTTCTACGGCGGCGTGACCATCGACGGGTTGGACACGTGCGAAGCGTCGTTGACCGACATCAGCCGCCTGGTCGGCAGCGTGTGCCAGGACATCGACTCGCAGATGGTGTCGTCGGTGGTCGAGGACGAGATGCTATACGGCCTTGAGAACTTCAGCGTGCCGAAAGACCAGGTGGAAGGCCGTATTGCCGAGGCGCTGGAGGCAATGGGCATCTCCGATCTGCGCCATCGCGGTATCGCCGAGCTTTCCGGCGGCCAGAAGCAGAAGGTGGCGGTGGCGTCGGTCATCGCGCTGAAGCCGCGCGTGCTGGTGCTCGACGAGCCGACGGCCGAGCTGGACCCGACATCGTCGCTGGCGGTGTTCGAGCTGCTGGCGCGATACGCCCGGGAAAACGGCACCACGGTCATCGTGGTGGAGCAGAAGATCGCGCTGCTGTCCGATTTCGCCGACATGCTGCTTATCGTGGACGGCGGCAAGGTCCGCTTCCAGGGAGCGCCCGCTGAGGTGCTCGAGCATTCCGACGAGCTGTTGGAGGTCGGCGTGAATTGCCCGCGCTCCACCAGCTTGGTGAACCGGTTGCGTGCACGGGGCCTGGTGGATGCGCCGGCGGCGCGCAACGTCGACGAGGCGGTCGGGGTGTGCAAGCGGGTTTTAAGCGGGGAAGGGGCTTCGGCATGATCGAGTTCAAGAACGTGAGCGCATCGTACGATGGCGAGCTGCCCATCCTGCGCGATGTGAGCTTCCTCATCCCCGATGGCGATTTCGTCGCGTTCGTGGGCACGAACGGTGCGGGCAAATCAACCACGATGCGCCTGATCAACGGCCTGTTGAAGTCTTCGTCGGGCCAGGTCCTCATCGACGGTGCGCCCACCACGCAGCTGCGTACCAGCCAGCTTGCCGCGAAGGTGGGCTTCCTGTTCCAAAACCCCGATCGTCAGATCTGCTGCTCCACCGTGCGCGAGGAGCTGCTGTTCGGTTTCCGCGCGCAAGGGCGCGCCGACGCCGAGGCCGAGGCGAAGGTGGATGCGATGATCGAGCGATTCGGCTTCGACGGCGACGCCGAGCCGTTCCTGCTCAATCGCGGCACCCGCCAGCTGCTGGCGCTGGCGTCGATCATCGTGATGGAGCCGCCCGTGGTGGTACTCGACGAGCCGACCACCGGCCTTGATTTCCGCGAGTGCGCCAAGGTGATGGACGTCATCGCCGAGCTGAACGCTCGCGGCACCACGGTGGTCATGGTGTGCCACGACATGGAGGTGGTGGCCGACTACGCAAAGCGGGTGATCGCCATGACCGCAGGTCAGGTGGTTGCCGATGGCGAAACGTTCGCCGTGCTGCGCGACCGCGACGTGCTGGCGCGCACGCATCTGCTGCCGCCGCAGATGGTGGACGTGTCGCTGCGTTTGGTCGAGGACGGCGCCGTGGTGGCGTCATCGCCGGTGGCGCTGGCGGATACGCTTGACGAGATGGCCGATGCGCTTGCCTCTGCGGCGGGCGCTTGCGAAAGGACGGGTGCGCGATGAAGGGCTTCCTGGAATACGTGCCGGGCGACAGCCTGCTGCACCGCATGAACCCGGTTGCGAAACCGGCGGCGGCGTTTCTGCTGGTGATCGCCTGTTTCGCCACCAGCAACCTTGTGCTGCTGGCGTTGGTGATCGTGCTTGATGCGGTGCTCGCCGTGCAATGCAAGATGGTTCCACAAACGTTGGGCCTGGCGAAGGCCGTGGCGTTGTTCTCGCTGGTTTTGGCGTTGATCGCGCTGCTGTTCACGCCGCAAGGCGATGTGCTGGCGCAGCTGCCGTGGGGCTACATCGGCACGGGGAGCGTGGCCGCGGCCGTGCTCATCGCGGTGCGGCTGGTCGCCTGCGCGGTGCCGTTGTTTCTGGTGTTCTACGTGACCAAGCTCACTGACATGGCGAATGCGCTGGTCAAGGTGCTGCACGTGCCGTATAAGTATGCGTTCACGTTCATGTCCACCGTGCATTTCATCCCCGTGTTCATGAACGATATGGCGGGCATCATGGAGGCGCAGACCGCGCGCGGCGTGGAATTCGACGGCGGCGTCTTGAAGAAGGTCCGCCTGATGATGCCGCTGTGCGTTCCGCTGCTGGTGTCGTCGGTGCGCAAAACCAACAGCGCCGCCATCGCTGCCGAGGTGCGAGGCTTCAATCTGCGTACCCGGGAAAGCGGCTTCAAGGAGTACCCGTTCGCGGGCATCGACTTCGCGGCGCTTGTCATGGCAGTTGCGATTGCGGCGGCAGCTGTTGCGTTGAACGTGCTGCTATAGCCTTGATTCGCCAAGCGCGGCAAGGCGAAGCGGAGGGCGCTACTCCTCCGCGTCGTTTGCGGGCTTCTCGTCTTCGCCAAGGATCGCGCGGTAGAAGTTTTCGTCCTGCTCGGTGTACACATCGAAGATGACGTGCATGTCGCCGCCGGGCTCGCCGGCGGCGCGGGAGTCCAGCCATGCCTTCACCGCCTGCACGGCGATCTGCGCGCCTTCCTGCTGCGGGAACCCGAACGCGCCGGTGGAGATGCAGCAGAACGCCACCGATTTCGCCTTCGCCTCGCATGCCGCATCCAGGCAGCTGATATAGCACTGCGTCAGCTGTTTGCGCTGTTCAAGCGTCGGTTTCCCCTTCGTCATGGGGCCCACCACGTGGATGATGTTCCGAGAGGGAAGGTTGTAGGCGGGCGTGACCTTCGCGCGGCCGACCGGCTCCTCGTAGCCTTGTTCCCGCATGATCTGCGCGCACTTCAGGCGCAGCTGCACGCCGGCGAAGGTGTGGATGGCGTTGTCGATGCAGAGGTGCCCGGGAATCCAGCAGCCTAGAAGCGCGCTGTTCGCGGCGTTGACGATGGCGTCGCAGCGCAGGGCCGTGATGTCCCCGCGCCAGATGCTCAGGCGCGGGTCGGAGGCGGTGCGCGCAAGCTCGTCGGCTTCGGTGATGCCCGGTTCGGCAACCATGAGCTGAAGAACGCGGTCCTGCACCTTCAGAAACTCCGGCGAAGCGGGCTTCGGCTCGCGCGTGTTCACCAGCGCGCGGAACTGCTCCCACTGCTCCATGAACCAGCGCGGGTCCTCTTGTGGCTCAACGTGCTTGCTCCCCGCGCCCCGCTCGTCCATCAGGTGATTCACCAAAAAGGCCATATCCTTTACCAACTGCATCATGGGGATTCGCGTCTCCTTCTTCGCTTCGCCGTTTTGCCGGGCGGGCCGCTGGCGGCGTGCCCGGGCGCTTCGCCGTCCGCCGTCTGGCGCCGTTCGCCGTTTGGACGCATCGATTCACGCTGGATAGGATAGCGCAAGGTTCGGAATGCCGCGTGCGCGCGTCGGCGCTTCGGTGTTTTGCGGTCCGCAAACCGTACACCAGGGGATGTAATTCAGTGACGTGCGGGTGACGAAACGGTGCGAGCGCCGCCGGGGAGGGCCGCGGCGTGGTAAGGTTGCCCTGTCAAACAAAACGCAGGGCGATAAGGGCCCTGCGCCTCCGATAGCAAGGAGCACGCCATGACCGATCAGTTCAACAACCAAAACGGCTACGGCCAGCCTGGGCAGCCGATCCCGCCTGCGCAGGGTTACCAGCAGCCCGGCTATCAGCATTCTTATACGCAGCCGGTGGTCGATGCCCAAAACCCTCGTAAAACCTCTTCCGGCCGCACGTTCGGCACGGCCTTCGCGGGTGCGGCGCTTGCCTGCGTCATCGCGTTCGGCGGCTTCACCGTGTATCAGAACGTGACGGGGGCCCCTTCCGGCAGCAGCGTCACGCTGGGCGCGTCCACGAACACCGAGATCCAGGCCCAGTCAACCGATGATACGCTGCCCGAGGCCGTGGCGCAGAAGTGCCTGCCCTCCGTGGCTGCCATCGATGTGTACACGGCGCAAGCCTCCACCGACATGTTCGGTCGCAGCACGTCAAGCTCCGGAGCGCTCACCGAAAGCTCTCTAGGCAGCGGCGTGGTGCTCTCCGAGGATGGCTACATCGTCACGAACAACCATGTGGTCGCGGGTGCCGACGCCTTGAAGGTCACCGTGGGCGGCGAGGAGTACGACGCCGACGTGGTGGGCACCGACGAGTCCAGCGACATCGCCGTCATCAAGCTGCGCAATGCCAGCGGCCTGACCCCCGTCGAGATCGGCGATTCCGACAACCTGACCATCGGCGAATGGGTCATGTCCATCGGCAGCCCGTTCGGCCTCGAGCAGTCCGTGGCAACCGGCATCGTGTCGGCCACCAGCCGTTCGCAGATCATGAGCAACTCCGAAAGCAGCGGCAGCGACGGCTATGGGTACGGCTACGGCGGGTCGTCGTCCCAGTCCGGCGGCTACACCATTTACCCGAATATGATCCAGACCGACGCGGCCATCAACCCGGGCAACTCCGGCGGCGCCCTGGTGGACTCCAATGGCAAGCTCATCGGCATCAACACGCTGATCACCTCGTATTCCGGCAACTACTCGGGCGTCGGCTTCGCCATCCCGGTGAACTACGCGGTCAACATCGCGCAGCAGATCATCGAGGGCAAAACCCCCACGCACGCGCAGCTGGGCGTGTCCCTTTCCACGGTTAACTCGCAGAACGCGAAGCGCTATGGCCTGAAGGTCGATAGCGGCGCCTACATCTCCGCCGTCAACAGCGGCTCCGGGGCTGCCGAGGCCGGTCTTGAGGAAGGCGACATCGTCACGAAGTTCGATGGCAACTCCGTCAGCTCCGCAAGCGACCTGATGCTCGATGTGCGCTCGAAGAACCCTGGTGACAAGGTCACGCTGGAGGTCAACCGAAACGGCGACACGAAGCAGATCGAGGTCACGCTGGGCTCCGACGAATCGTCCCAATCCGCGGCTACGCAGCAAAACTCTGGCAGCAGCTCCAGCGAGATGCTCAATCGCCTGCTGAACAACAGCGGGTCCTCCAGCAAGAACGACGCGGCCTAGCATCGGCCTCGCTTCCGGATCTTCGCGGGCCGCTCGAGCAAACGCCGAGCGGCCCCATGCGAGGCGCGCGACCCGCACGCTTCGCATGGGGCCGAAAGCCCCTTTTCCTTTCCTTTCCTTTCCTTTTCCCTTTTCCCTTTTCCCGCGGGAACGGCCCCTGTTTTGGGGCCGTTCCCATTTTTCGGGCATATATGCCCGTCGCGGCCGGTTACCATTCATTGGCGAGCCGGCGAATCCGCCGCCTTTCATTGGGCGGGTCGCTCCGCATGCGGTTTGCCCGATAGCCGGCTGCCTGAAAATAGCGTAGTAAGCCCATTGCACTACTAGGTAAAGTAGGCGCATAATAAGCGACACGCTGTAAGCAGGAGCTGCGACGGGCGGGCGAGTGCTCCCGGGTGCGTTTCCCGGTGGCTCGCCCGCCCGTCGTATCGCTTCGAAACGAAAAAGGGAGACGAGAGACATGTCGTTCGACGTACTGGGGCCGGTGCTCGCCGTGCTGGTCATCTTTGCGGCGCTCATCGCGGTGCTGCGCTATCTGAAGGCGAAGGATAAAAGCTTCACGTTCCGCGTGTTCACGGCCTTGGGTATGGGCATCGTGCTGGGCGCGGGCATCCAGCTGGCGCTGGGCCGCGGCAGCGACGCCGCCACCGCCGCGCTCGACTGGATGTCGCTGGTGGGAACCGGCTATATCGATTTGCTGCGCATGCTGGTCATGCCGCTGGTGTTCGTGGCCATCGTCGGCGCGTTCACGCGCACGAAGGCCGTTGACAACCTGGGCAAGATCGGCGGATCGGTGCTTGCCGTCCTGCTGATCACGGTGGCCATCGCGGCGCTGTTCGGTTGGGCGACCATCGCCCTGTCGGGTCTTGCCGGGGCGGACTTCACGCAGGGCAGCGTCGACGCAACCAAGCTGGACGCCTTGCAGACGCGTCAGGACAAGGTCGCCGATACCACCATCCCGCAGACCATCCTGTCCATGATCCCCGTCAACGTGTTCGCCGACCTTGCCGGCACGCGTTCCACGTCCACCATCGCCGTGGTCGTCTTCTCCGCTATCGTGGGCCTGGCCTACCTGAAGCTGCGCGACCGTGATTCCGAGCAGGCGCAGTTCTTCAGCAACCTCATCGACAGCCTGTACGGCATCGTCATGTGCATCGTGAAGATGGTCGTGGGCCTTACCCCCTACGGCGTGCTCGCCCTTATCGCCAACGTGACGGCCACCAGCGATTACGCCGCCATCCTCGACTTGGGCAAGTTCATCATCTTCAGCTACGTGGCCATCATCGCCATGTTCCTGGTGCACTTGCTCATCCTGACCGGCAACCGCGTCAGCCCCATCACGTACCTTAAGAAGGCCTTCCCCGTGCTGTCGTTCGCGTTCGTGTCGCGCACCAGCGCTGGCGCCCTTCCCATGAACATCGAGACGCAGTCCAAGGCGCTCGGCGTCGATCCGGCGACGGCGAACTTTGCGGCAAGCTTCGGCATGTCCATCGGCCAGAACGGCTGCGCGGGCATTTACCCGGCCATGATGGCCACGCTCATCGCCCCTACCGTCGGCATCAACGTGTTCGACCCCACGTGGATCATCGGTCTGATCGCCGTCATCGTCATCAGCTCGTTCGGCGTTGCCGGCGTGGGCGGCGGCGCCACCTTCGCCAGCCTCATCGTGCTGGGCACCATGGGCCTGCCCATCGAGATCGTGGGCCTGATGGCATCCGTCGAGCCGCTCATCGACATGGGTCGTACCGCCCTCAACGTCAGCGACTCCATGGTGGCCGGCGTCACGTCGTCCAACTTCACCGGCGGCCTCGATCGCGATATGTACAACGATCCCGCCGCGGTCATCAACGCCGACGGCGTCGAGAAGGCCTAGCCGCTCGTTTGTCCTTTGCGTGAAAAGCCTGGAAACGGCCGCCCCGATGGGCGGCCGTTTCCGTTTTCGGGTAAGATAGGGAAGCTTAAAACGCTTTACGATTTAACCGGGAGGTTGCATATGGCCGAGGAATACCGATACAAGCGCGTGCTGCTGAAGTTGTCCGGCGAGGCGCTGGCAGGCGACCTTGGCTACGGCATCGATCCGAAGGTGGTCGATTCCCTGGCCGACGAGATCGCCGACGTGGTACATGACGGCGTGCAGCTTGCCATCGTGGTGGGCGGCGGCAACATCTTCCGCGGCGTCTCCGGCGCAACCGATGGCATGGACCGCGCCCAGGCTGACTACATCGGCATGCTGGCCACGGTCATGAACGCGCTGGCGCTGCAGGACGCCTTCGAGCGCCACGGCATCTTCAGCCGCGTGCAAAGCGCCATCAACATGCAGGAAGTGTCCGAGCCCTACATCCGCCGCCGCGCCATTCGCCACATGGAGAAGGGCCGCGTGGTCATCCTGGCCGCCGGCACGGGCAACCCCTACTTCACCACCGACACCACCGCGGCGCTGCGCGCCTGCGAGCTGGACGTCGACGTGCTCATGAAGGCCACGAAGGTCGACGGCGTCTACGATTCCGATCCCGTGAAGAACCCCGATGCGAAGCGCTACGACCGCATCAGCTACATGGAGGTTCTCTCGCAGGGGCTCAACGTCATGGACTCCACGGCCACCAGCCTGTGCATGGACAACAAGGTCCCCATGATCGTGTTCGACCTGACGGTGCAGGGCAACATCGCCCGTGCGCTAAAGGGCGAGGACGTGGGCACCACCGTAGAGTAACGTCTTCCGCGCCGCCCGGGCAGGGCGGGCGCTCAAGGGAAAGGAACCGAAATGATCGACGAGATCATGCTTGAAACCGAGGAGAAGATGCAGCGCGCCGTGAACGGCCTGCACAACGCCTTCGGCACCGTTCGCACGGGCCGCGCCAACGCCATGGTGCTCGACCGCATCAAGGTGGACTACTACGGCGTCCCCACGCCCATCAACCAGATGGCGGGCGTGAAAACGCCCGACGCGCACATGCTGGTCATCGAGCCTTGGGACAAGGGCGTTCTGGGCGCCATCGAGCACGCCATCATGGAAAGTGACCTGGGCGTCACGCCGAACAACGACGGCTCGGTCATCCGCCTGCCGTTCCCCGCGCTCACCGAGGATCGCCGCCGCGAGCTGGTGAAGCAGTGCAAGGAGTACGCCGAGGAGGCCCGCGTGGCCATTCGCAACGCCCGTCGCGACGGCAACAGCCACGTTGCCAAGTCCGTCAAGGAAGACAACCTTCCCGAGGACGAGCAGCGCCGCGCCGAGGCCGAGATCCAGAAGCTCACCGACAAGTACGTCGCCGAAGTCGACGCGGTGTTCAAGAAGAAGGAAGCCGAGGTCATGGAGATCTAGAAGCGGCGTTCGCCTGCCGGCGAATCCGTTGCTCGGAGCTGCGGGCGCCCCGGCGCACCACATGCTCATGGCTTGCGCGGGTGCGGCTGGCTGCCGCCAGTCTGCGCAGCCGGGCAGACGATGGGGGAGCGGCCCCTGCTTTCGTCCAACGCATCTCCGATCTCCTCGCAACCCTGGTTCGCAACCGGGTTGCATCATCCGGCTCTTATGAGCGTTTCCCTAGTGCCAGCCGGCGGTTTCCCCGCCGGTTGGCTTTTCCCTTATGTAAGAGGCTGCCCATGAATAAGACGCTTGATTACATATTCCCGAATCCGCCCAAGGGCCTGGACCCTGCTGCCCTCGACCCGCAGGCGATCCCCGAGCATGTCGCCGTCATCATGGACGGCAACGGCCGTTGGGCGAAGAAGCGCGCGCTGAATCGCCTGAAGGGTCACAAGGCGGGCATCGAGGCGGTGCGCGAGACCATTCGGTGCGCCTCCGACCTGGGTGTTCGGTATCTAACCATTTATTCGTTCTCAACGGAGAACTGGAAGCGTCCTCAGGAAGAGGTCATTGGCCTGATGGACCTGTTCGCCAAGACCATGCTGGCCGAGGTCGATGGCCTGCACGAGGAGAACGTGCGCGTGCGCACCATCGGCGACCTTTCGGCCTTGCCCGTCGAAACGCGCGAAGCCTTCGAGGAAGCATGGCTGAAAACGCGCGACAACACGGGCATGACCTTGGTCGTTGCGGTGAACTACGGCTCGCGGCAGGAGATTCTGCATGCTGCCGAGGCGTGCGTGCGCCGTGCACTGGCAACGGCTGCCGAGGGCGGCGACCCCACCGCGCCGCTGACGGAGGCTGAGTTCGCCCAGGGGCTGTACACGGCCGACATCCCCGACCCCGAAGTGGTCATCCGCACGTCTGGCGAGATGCGCCTGTCGAACTACCTGCTGTGGCAGGTCGCCTATTCCGAGTTCGTGGCAACCGACGTGCTCTGGCCCGATTTCGACCGCTACGAGTTATTGCGCTGTCTGCTGGAGTTCCAATCCCGAGATAGGCGCTTCGGGGCGGTGAAATAAATGTCCGAGGATCTGCAAGGCGGCGAGCAGCGGTGCGCGGAAGATCGCTCGCGCGGCGAGCGCTTGAAGGATTTTGCGTACCGGAAAACGCCGCAGAAGTTCAAGAACGCTTCTGACCTGCAGGTTCGTTTCCGCACTGGGTTCATATACGTCACGGTGTCCGTGCTGTGCATCCTTGCAAGCGAATGGACCACGCTGGCCTTGCTGTCCGCCACCGCTGCGGTATGCGCGGGGGAGTTCTACTACATGCTGCGCGCCGATGCGAAGCTGCCCAACGAGATGCTCGGCATCGTGGCGGCGGCGCTCTATCCGCTCAGCGTGCACTTCTTCGGGTTGTCGGGCGCGCTTATGGTCAGTCTCGTGCTGTTGCTGGCGCTTATCGTGTGGTACGTGTTCTGGATGCGCGCGCGTATCCCCGATGTGGGCGTCAGCTTCTTCGGCGCAGCGTATTGCGGCATGCTGCTTTCCGGCTTGGTGGTGGTTCGCCAGGCGCTGCCGCATCCGTGGGGCGGCGTGCTGGTGCTCGGCATCTTCTTCAGCGTGTGGGCGAACGACTCTTTCGCCTACCTGGTCGGCAGCAAGTTCGGCAAGCATAAGCTGGCGCCGCGCGTGTCGCCGAAGAAAAGCTGGGAGGGCTTTTTCGCGGGCTTGGTTGGGTCGGCGTTGTTCTGGTGCCTGTTCACGCTTATCCCCGGGCTGAACCTGGGCATTCCCGTGGCAATGGCGTTCGGCGTGATCAGCGGCCTGTGCGGCGTGCTCGGCGATTTGGCTGAAAGCCGCATCAAGCGCAACGTGGGCTTCAAGGATTCCGGCAAGCTGCTGCCGGGCCATGGCGGCCTGCTCGACCGTTGCGACAGCCTGTTTTTAGTGGCGGTCGCCTCTGCCATCTTGTTGGTGGCGGGCGGGTGCATCCCCTTTAGCTGGTAAATCGAACGAGCCAACGTTCTTGCGGCGTTGGCTCGAGTTGTATTCGCAGATGATCGGAGGCTTTCATGAAACGCATCGTTGTTCTCGGCTCTACGGGCTCCATCGGGACGCAAACGGTCGACGTGGTTCGGCAGCATTCCGACGAGCTGGAGATCGTCGGCTTGGCGGTGAACACGCGCGTAGGCGATATGCTTGCGCAGGCGCGCGCCCATAACGTGCGCAACCTTGCCGTGGGCGATGAGCGCCTGGCCGACCAGGCGATCGCGTCCGAGGTGCGCGAGCAGGCCGGCGCCCAAGGCGTGTGGGGTTTCGGCATGGACGCCGTGGTGGACCTGG
>OLNT01000324.1_pt1 | contig 32345 bp, 41 predicted proteins | sample 1672641 | NCBI WGS metagenome assembly OLNT01 (sample SAMEA3136708, study PRJEB25190) | human gut metagenome
TACGTCAAATCGTTGGAGGAGTAAGCATGAACGACATTCGCAAGGAGCTGTGATGGCACTCAGGAGAATCGACGCGGAAACGCTGCTGACGCCACCCGCACCGCCGAGGGACACGGTGATCATGTTCGGTTTGACCGGCTATGCGATTCGCGTCACGGGCAAGGGCGCCAGCCTCATGGAGCTCGACGTCGACGGAAGCCACGAGCTGGCGAGCATCGGAAAAGACCAGGCAAGGACATTCATTCAAAGCATAGGAGGCGCAAGATGACCGACAACGACTATCGCATCGAGGACGGGTCCGAAAAGGGGCGGCCGAACTACACGCTGCGTCGTGTGAAGTTCGCGGCCGCCGTGGTCGGCCTGGTCGTGAGCGTGACGCTCATGCTCACCTGGCATGGCGGCGGTCTGACGGGCGCGCTTGTGGTTGAGGGCGTGTATCTGGCCACGGCCCTGTGGCTGACGGTCAGGTTCGCTCCACGCGATGACGTGGATGGCGACGTCTGACCGTATCCGCCGGCGTACAAGGATGCGGACGGATGGCGGAGGCGTGGGTCCCTTCATCTCACATTGCATTTCACGCATTCACTCTCACGTCTTCCGCCGTCACACCGTCCGCTGTGGGTTCGAATCCCGCCGCCGGCGCTCGGCCGGACCGTCAACGCCGCCCGCATCCCCGCTTCGTTCAGCTTTCTTGGGGGTGTGGGAACGATGGGCGTGCTTCTTTGCTGTCATGGCGCCCAGCGGTCCGGCTCATATCAATCAATCTCATATCAATCAAGGTCAAGGGAGGAACCGATGAAGGAGATTCTGCCGCATTGGCATTTCAGTCCGAACGCTCCGGTCAAGGACGTCGGCATGAAGGGGATGACGCGTGGCGACAGGGCGGTGGCTGAGGCGTGCCGTCGGGCGATGGAGACCGAGGCGTGGAAGGAGCTGGTGATCCTCGAATCGGTGGGCGTGCGGTTCACCGGACTGGTGGGCCGGTTCGTGTCCGAGGTGGCGTCTCCCGTGTTGGAGGTGATGCCTGGTGACAGTTTCCATCAGGGCGCCGCCGCGCAGTTGACGCACATGGTGAAGACCAGGGATGGTGGCGAGACCATCCGCATCATCAAGACTCTCGCCGTGAAAGGTAGGTTCTAATGGCTGGTGAGACGATTATCGCGGTGGTGGGCAATCTGACCGCGGATCCGGAGATTCGTACCACTGGTAGCGGCGCAGCCGTTGCCAGCTTCACGATTGCCTCAACCCCGCGCACCTGGAACCGTAACACGAACCAGTTCGAAGACGGTCAGGCTTTGTTCATGCGCTGCTCCGCGTGGCGCGACATGGCCGAACATTGCGCGCAAAGCCTGGCAAAGGGCATGCGTGTGATCGCCCAGGGAAGGCTGACACAGCATTCGTGGGAGGACGAGCAGCATCAGAAGCGTTCTTCCATGGAATTGCAGGTGGACGAGATCGGCCCTTCCTTGCGGTATGCGACGGCGCAGGTGGCCAAGGCGCAGAGGGGTACGGCTGGAGCGTATGGGAATCCGGCTTCCATGCCGGCGGGCTATACGGGCGGAGCCACCGCTGCCGGTGCCTCGTTGCCGCCGTCCGACCCATGGGGCTCGCCACAGGGTGAATCGTCGTCGTTCGGTGATTTCGGCAAGCCGGAATCCGAACCGGAATTCTAAGGAGGAATCATGGGCATCACCATAGAGGATCTGCCCGTCGAGGATTTGCATCCGAATCCGAACAATCCACGCAGGCAGGTGGGCGACGTGGCCGATCTGGAGGCGAGCATCCGCTCGCAGGGCATCAAACAGCCTCTCCTGGTCACGCCGACGGGAGAGACCGACATCGACGGGCATGCGCAGTACCGAGTCGTCATCGGCCATCGCAGGCTCGCCGCCGCCAAACAGGCCGGACTTGAGTCCGTGCCGGCGATCATCGAAAGGATGGACGCGCGGAGGGAACGCGAGGTCATGCTGGTCGAGAACTCGCAACGCTCCGATTTGACGCCCATCGAGGAGGCCGACGGCTATCAGGGGCTCCTCGATCTAGGCGTGGGCGTCAAGGAGATGGCCGAGAAGACGGGACGCAGCGACCGGTTCGTGCGCCGACGGTTGAGGATCGCCCGCATCCCGCAGGAGACGCGCGACATGTCCGCCGATTTCAGCCAACTGTCGCTCGACCAGTTGGACAAGCTCGCCGAATTCGAATCCGACCCCGACATGCAACGCGAGCTCGCACGGTCCACCGACTTCGAATGGACATACCGAAGGCTCGTCAGCGAACGCGACAAGACGAAATGGTGCGGTGAGGCCGACAAGGCGCTCGCGAAGGCCGGTGTCAGGGTCGAGTCCTTCCCGGACGGGAAGAACTATTGGACGTTCGAACCGCGCGGCTACAGGCGGCGCACCGTCATTTCCTCCACTCGGGATCCGTTCTGGAAGCAGTTCACGGGCGAGGATGGGTGGCCGGAATTCTGCGTCTTCAAGAACCACGGCGACTACTGCCTGTACGAGCCGATTCCACTCGACCAGCTCGAATGGGCTGAGAGCGCGAAAGCCGAACGTCAGGCCATCATGGCACGGGGGGAGGAACTCGACCGCAAGGCTAGGGACTTCGAGGCGATTGCGAGGGACACGCGTTTCGCATGGATGCGAACCAACCTCCACACGCTCACCCGCGAACAGACAGTGGCGGGAATCTGCGAACTCGCGCTCGCTGAGACGGTTGGCTGGCATTCGATGTTCGTGGGCCAGCGCCTCCATGGCGAGGGTGTCGTGGAGGCGCTCATCGGTTTTGGATGGAATCTGCCGATCACTGAGCATGACGGCGACCACTGGTCGTTGGAATGCAAGGAGAACCTCGACCAGATCCGCATGGTGTTGAGGGACAGGCCGCTGCGGATCCTCGACGTGCTGGCCGCACGCCAGGAGGACAACGCCGATTGGCGTGCGTGGCGCACCATGCGCGGCGTTGATGAGATGTGCGTCTGGTACGGCGCATTGGAACACCTCGGATACCAGCCCAGTGCGGAGGAACGCGAGGCACTCAAGGGCGCGATGGTCGAAAAGGAGCAGGAATCATGAGTATGAAGGCATTGGAGTGGGCCATGTACGACGTGCCCGCCGAAATGGTCAAAGGAGCTTTGTTGCGCATCCTGCTCCTGCTTGCCGACCATGCTGACACGCAGGGCAGGGGAGCTTTCCCGAGCCAGAAGCGCATCGTGGCACTGACCGGATACAGCCGGCGCACCATCCAGAACGGCCTGCACGATCTGGAGAAGGCCGGACTGATTCGAAGGGGAGACCAGCGGATCACCGAGCACCTCGGCAAATACCGTCCGATCGTCTGGGACCTCGCGATGAAGGATTTTAGAGGCGCAAAAACTACGCCCCTGAAACAACCGCCGCAAGAGGCGCAGACCACTGCGCCCCTAAACAAGTTGGAGGGGCGCAATCAGGGGCGCAAAAAAACGTCGCTAGGGGCGCAATCAGGGGCGCAACATGACTGCGCACAGAACCTATATAAGGAAGAACCGTATATAGAACCTAGAGAGAGTAACGCGCGCGCGAGAAAACAAATCCCAATACCAGCCGACTGGAAACCCACCGAAGAACACCAGGCGCTCGCCGACAGGCTCGGCATCGACTGCGGCATCGAAGCCGGGAAATTCCGCGACCGGGCCCTCGACTCGGCAGCCCGCTCGGCTGACTGGAACGCGAAATTCCGCAACTGGCTCGTCAAAGGCAAGGAACGCGGATTCGCCACGCCAAAGGATTCCAACGCTCGCCGACGGTTCACGTGGGGTAGTGAAGAGGTCAAACGCGTACTCGGCCCGATAGCCTGCGAGGGCACGGACACGTACATGGAGCTCGCGTGCAAGGTCGCGGACCTGCTCAACCAGGGCGTGGATCCGGAGATGTTGCGCCGTCAGCTCGAGGACGTGCCCGGGGACGTGCTGGCCGAACAATTGTTCGAACAGGAGGCGGCGGCATGAACGCCATGACCATCGCACACATGGCCGGCGTCCTCACCTCGGCCATCCAGGCCGCGGACCGATTGGAACTCGACGCGCTCAAAGGTCCGGCGCTCGCCGATGTGGACCTTGACCTCGTCCGCGATATCAAACGCGACTGCTCGACCTGCATCGGCCTGCTCGACCAGTTCGGAAGGGAGCGACGATGAGCGACCGGCAATTCCAGGAATCGAAACGCATCGCGCTCGCACGCCAGGGTTGGCATTGCATGCGTTGCGGACGCAACCTGCTCGACCCGACCGTCTGGCCGGGCAGGAGCGGCCACCACCGGCAGTTGCGCCGTCGGGCCGACCCGACCGTGCGTGACCTGCCGTGCAACATCGTGGAACTGTGCGGGTCGGGCACGACCGGCTGTCATGGTTGGGCGCACGCGCATCCGGCGGAGGCGGAACGGTTCGGCTACATCATCCCGAGCTGGCGTGATCCGCTCAGCGTGCCGATACGCGATTGGAATGGCGACTGGTGGTGGCTGTTGGATGACGGCACGGCGCAACGGCTCACGCAAATCGAAATCATCGAATGGCAAAGCAATTGGAAGGAAGAATCATGAGGAAACAGGACGAAGACCTGAACGTGAAGCCGGAGGCGCTGCTCTGGCTTGATTTCGAAACGACCGGCACGGACAGGAATGACAGTCTGCCGTTGGAGGTCGGCATGGAATGCACCGACGTGCTGGGCGAACATTCGTTCGGATCCCTGCATCGCATCATCAGACCGGACTATCTCGACCTGTTGGACATGGGCCCGGTCGCGTTCTCGATGCACACGGACAATGGATTGCTGTTCGAACTGTTGAACGGCTCCGCGCACGACGACTGCGTGGATGCTGTGGCGAACGCAGTGGAGGAGTATCTCGACTCCCTGTCGCAACGCTTCACGCTGGTTCCGGCTGGTACGAACGTGGACTTCAACCTCGACTTCCTGAAACGTCTCGACCTGAACCCGGACAGGTGGCTGTCCTACCGCAAGTTCGACCTGACCACGCTCCGCCGCTACATCACGTTCCTGGACTGTCCCGAAGACCCGTACGGGACGCATTCCGGCACGCACAGGGTGCGCGACTGCATACGACGCGACATCAACGACTACATCCGATACCGCACACTCCTGAAAAAGACATGGTGACAACAAGGAAGGAAACACTCGAAATGAGAAAACGCAAACCATTCACACTCGCCGGCATCGGCCTGCCCGCCATCACCATGTTCCTGCTCACTCCGGTATTCCTCCTCGCGCTCGCCGGATGCGGGAGCGCGAGGAGCCTTCCACGACCGCGCATGCGGTCAGGTCCATCGAATCGCAGTGCTCCGACATGGACGACGACTTCAGCGAATGCGTCATCACCCTGACCGACACGAGGCAAGTGGACTGCGTTGTCTACTCGGACTACAAGCAGGGCGGCCTGTCCTGCGACTGGGACCATGTGAGCGGCGCGGACAAGGAGCCGGCAAGATGAGCTACAACGTCGTCACCACGGAAGGCGTCAGAACGTTCGAGAACATCGACGATGCCGGCGACTACGCGCAGGCCATGTCCTTGAGGACTGGCGAGCCGGCCAAGGTGTTCCATGCCGAGACCGGGCTGGTCGCATTCACAGTCAAAACAAAGAAGGAAACGAAATGAAAGTCAAGAAAACCCTCATGGACATGATCATCAAATGGCATCAGGCCGGATACAGCCTCGACGAAATCGCGCCACTGATGCCACAAGTCCCCAAAGAGGAAATCAAAGCAATCATCCAACAACACCACGAATAACAAGAAACCCGACCTTCCGGCCGGGCTCCTGACACCACCAGAAGACTACCACGCCGGAGGGAATCGAACAAATGAACGAACAAAACAACGAATCCCAACCAACACCAAACCAGACACAACCAACACAAACCAACCAAAACAAACCAGCGCTCGCCGGCATGTGCCAAGTGTGCGGCGGGGAGTGCAATCTGCGCAATACGCTGTGTGACAAGTGCGATGCCGTAATGAGAGGATGGCTCCGCGACTATCCGTCATGGATCCAAGCCCTGAGCGAGTTTCTGGACAGCACCGCACATTACGGTGGCCATCAGCCCGGCCGGACCAATTTGGCTTCGGCTCCGACGCCGGTCAGGTTGTCTGTGATTGACCATCTGCAGGAGATCGATGATCTGGCTGTCGCTCTTTGGCGGCGGTTGTATGCTCCGCCGGCCATGCCGTGGGCCGATAGCAGGATTCATCCGTCTGTGTTGAAATGCCTGAGTATCTGCGCGGATTGCAATCGTCTTTCACGATTGCCGGACATTGGTCTGATTTGGCGTGACTGGGAGCGGGTGGTGCGCAAGACGCTGGGCATCATCGACGTGCCGCCATCCAGGCACGGCATCGGCAGGTGCCTGAATCCTCTGTGCGGCGTGGAGCTGAGTGCGGAGGTCGGCGCGGTAAGCGTTGACTGTCCGGTGTGCGGCAACGCTTATCGCGTGGTCGATGTGCGATTGGGTTTCCTGCGGGAGTGCATCGAATCGGGCATGGCGTTCACGGCGGGGGAGTGTGCTGAGCTGCTGCGTGAATGCGGGTTCCAGTGCAATGCGAATACGATTCGCTCGTGGCGTAAGCGTGGCAGGCTTCAGCCGGCCGGTAGAAACGAGAAGGGACGGCCATTGTACAGGCTTTCGGACGTGCATCGGCAGGTGCTGCGGCGCGATTCGATTTGACAAAATCGAAAGTGCAACGCAGAATTGTCAGTGGATTAGAGGGTTCAAACCGAGGTGACTTGGTTTGAACCCTTTTCATATCCGCCATGGATTCTCCTAACTCCCTGGGTTGCAGTCCCGTCCTGTCCGAACGGCATATCGGACACGCTCCACCCACTCACGTCAGAGTGGGCATACACCAATAGTGGCAGGCAAGCCAATCCCGCGCTTACGTGATGCGGTGATGCTCAAACCGCCTGTCCATGCCTTCGTAGAAATCAGCGGTAGATCGCACTGGCCACGAGTTCTTAAACTCTCTTCCTTGCGGCCACGTGTATGCGCGGGTTCGAATCTCGCCGAAGGCACTCGGTCGTCCCATGTCATCATGTTTTCGATTGGCGTTGAATCCGCTGGCGTGGGACGGTCCTAGACTTGCTGACATGCCAATCGAAAAAGAAACACGCGAACAACATCAGAAACGTCGCAACGACGAATCCGCGAAGGCAATGGAATGGCTTGCGTCGCATTGGACTCAACCGCGGAATTGTCCGATTTGTGGCGGCCTGCAGTGGGGGGTGGGGCAAGCCCTGGAACTCAGGGAATTCAATTCAGGAGATATTGTGATTGGCGGAGATTCGCAGGTCACGCCCATCACCGCTGTCGTATGTCAGACGTGTGGATACACCTTTTTCATGAACGCGATAATCTCTGGTGCCGTTCCTTCGGAGCCGAATCATACGGAGCAGGGGAAGGGCAAATCGTGAATTCGAACCTTCAAGGGCTTCAAGGGCTATCTCAACAGAAAGCGGCATTTTCGACGAGCGTTAAGATGCCAAAGGAGGAGGCGATACCGGTGCGTACGACCGACCTCAAGCATCTGAAAAGGGATATCAGACGAATTCCGGATGGCAATGGTAAATTAGACAACGCTTTTTGGTGCGCAATCGGTATCGGAATCCCGATGATAATCCAATTCGTGGTGGACTCTAGTTCTTCCGGAGGTCACGGCAACTGGTTGATTTTGGCTATCGGCGTGGTGTCATGCATATTGGCTGGCATGTTTAAGATATTTGGCAAAAGTGAGAAAGAAGAACGCGAACAATATATCGACGGCATCATCGAGAACATTGATGATTTCTCCGTCGGCGTGAGATGAAGTTGAATCTCTCCGGAGCCACCCATGAAAAGGAATGGCCCGGAATCACTTCCGGACCATTTGTTTATTTGTCGTTTTGCTTGCGTGGCCTGCCTCCTCCGACGCCTCGGCCGGGACGTTGCGCGTTCCACCGGTCGATGGTTTCGGGGAGCCAGCCGCGTGTGCGGCCGATGCGCACGTCCGGCTCCGGCAGGTCGTAGACTGCTGCGTTCGCGACGCCGAGTCTTTCGGCGACCTGTTTGACGCCGAGGTATTCAGTCGTCATCGCCGTCCCGTCTGTCCATGATGAGCGTGGCGATGCACCAGGTGCCCGCCGCGAGTCCGAACAATCCGGCTTGCCACGGTTTCCCCGTGAGGCCGAGCATGGCGGACAGCAGGCCGCATATGATTCCGCATATGGCGAATATCGTGCTTGTCTTCATGATGGGTCATGAAATAGGATGGAACCGGGGTTCCGGGCACTAGGTCTGCTCGGAACCCTTTCGTCATCTCTTATGGCGTGGTCTGCGCCGTATCGAGATGACGAGCGCCGCCAGCGCGATGATGTTGCTCGCCACCGAGCTGATGGCGGTCACGATATCCGTCCATTTCATGCTCACCTCCTTTCCTGTTGACATAAACTATTGTATCAAAAATACATAAGTTATGCAAGCGAGATAGGTATGACACGCCGAAAGGGGCAGAAATGAAAGAAGCCATCGAAGAGATCGCACACCAGCTCACTCGCATTGCCGACCAAGGAGAACAGGCGGGCATGCAAATCAGCAGGGCGGACGCCTTGGAAGCCTGGGGCCTGCGGATCTACGAGGAAGACTTCCTCAATGCCTTGACCCGACTCGGAATCGAAGTCACAGACTGATGCCGACAAGACCACAAGCACGATGCACCTTCACAGGCTGCACCCGCAAAGCCACACATCAAGGACGCTGCGACCAACACCAGCGCAAACCATGGCAGAATCCATCGGCGCACACGAGAGCCTTGAGGCAACACCACACCGAATGGATGCATGTCAGAGCCTCACGCCTGAAGTTCGAACCCAATTGCAGGCGATGCAACCGCAAAGGAACCAACGTCGACCACATCATCCCAGTCGGCGCAGGCGGAGCATTCCTCGACATCAACAACACACAAACACTCTGTGACCAATGCAAAACCCTTAAAGACCAAGAAGACCGAAGGAACTACCCCGGGATATTCCACTGACGGGTATGGCGTCCCGAAAGTCGAACAAAGGTTCGACTTGGGGCGCCGCCGAAACTCTTTTTCGCGCGTCTCAGGTTTTAGGGGTCAAACCACCATGTGAAGGAGGCTGTCATGGGTGCTCGTGGACCGCAGCGGCAGCCTCTCCAGTTGAGGGTCATCAATGGTCGCGGTCCTGATCGTGATGCAGGCGGCAGGAAGATTTCGGAGGACGATGCAGGTTTCGAGCATAAGGCTCCGTCGGTGCCGGCGTGGCTGTGCGGCGAGGCGTTGAACACTTGGCGGCGAATCGTTCCGAAGCTCGCGCGGTTGAAGCTCATCAAGCCGGAGGATCGGGATGCGCTCGTGGCGTATTGCACTGCTGTGGCTTCGATGAGGGCCGCGCAGGAGTGCATCAACGAGGAGGGCGTGCTCATCGAGACGGAGCGTGGTGCTCGCAAGCTCAATCCCGCTTTTACCGTGCTGACCCAATCGCAGAATACGATTCGTGCTTTCGCGCATGAGTTCGGCCTGACTCCGGCGAGCGAATCGAATGTCGCTGGAAAGGCCGAGGAAGATGAAGAATTCAACCCGTTCGCCTGAACTGCCGGACGCTGAGACTCTGGAACGTCTGAAGATCAGTCCCGAGGTCGCTTGGTATTGCCTGGAGCGTGGCATGGACCTGCCGAAGGAATGGCAGGTGCCGAAGATCAAGACACCGGAGCCAAGGAACGTCGATGGCGCAGTGTTCGACCCCGCTCGCGTCGACAAGGTGCTATTGAGCTTCCACACACTCCGTCACACGCAGGGCAAGTGGGCTGGCAAGCCGCTTGACCCTGACCCGTGGCAGCTGGTGTGGATCCTCGCCCCAGTGTTCGGATGGGTGAAGAAGAACGCCGACGGACAGTGGGTGCGCATCATCCGCGATTTGTATGTCGATGTGCCGCGTAAGAACGGAAAGTCGACGCTGTCTGGTGGCATCGCGGTCTATATGCTTGGTGCCGATGGTGAGCCGGGGGCGCAGGTCGTGTGCGCCGCGTCCACCGAACATCAGGCTGGCTTCGTCTTCCAACCGATCAAACAGCTTGTGGAGAAGACGCCGGCTTTGAAGGGTGTGATGACGGCGCATCAGAAGCGTATCGTCCACAATCGCTCCGGCAGTTACATGGAAGTGATTTCCAGTGCCGCCGATGCGGCGCATGGCATGAATCTTCACTGCTTCATCGTCGATGAGCTTCATGTGCATAAGACGCCGGATCTGGTGCGAACATTGGAGACGGGTCGTGGCTCGCGTACCCAGCCTTTGGGTGTGCGCATCACCACGCCTGATGATGGCAAATCGAACACGATTTACGATCAGACGCGCAAATACGTGGAGCAGCTCGCTGCCGGCACTATCAAGGATGACACGTATTACGGCGTGGTCTGGGGTGCCGACGAGACCGATAATCCATTCGCTGTCGAAACGCAGATGAAGGCGAACCCCGGCTACGGCAAGAGCCCGAGCGCCGAATACTTGGCGGCTCAGGCCAATCAGGCGCGGAATTCGCCGGCGCAGCTCGCCAGCTACCTCCGATTGCATCTCGGCATCCGCACGAAGCAGTCAGAACGCTTCATCACATTGGACTCGTGGGACCGCAATGCCGGTGCCGTCTACGCTTCGCCCGACCAGATGGCCGAGGCGTGCAAAGGCCGCGTCTGCTATGGCGGCTGGGATCTCGGCGCGGTGTCCGATCTGACGGCTTGGTCGCTGCTCTTCCCGGACGATTGCGGCGGATATGACGTGCTTCTGCGATTCTGGGCGCCCGAGTCCGATTTGCCGGCATTGGACAAGCGCACGGCGGGCATGGCATCCGTGTGGGTGCGTGACGGCTGGCTGACCCTGACGCCCGGCGACGTGACCGATTACGCCTTCGTGGAGAAGCGCATCCTGCATGACCTTGACTTTTTTGATGTGCAGACCATCGGCTACGACCCGTGGAACGCAACGCAGGTCGCCAATGACCTGCAGGAGGCCGGGTTGGACGTGGATCGTCTGACCATCGTCCGGCAGGGCACGAAGACCTTGAGCCCGGTGCTCAAGGAGATGCAGCGATTGCTGCTCACCGGCACGAAGGACGCTCCGCTCTTCCGACACCACGGCAACCCCGTATTGCGGTGGAATGTGGACAATCTCGCAGTCAAGACCGACACGAATGGGAACGTCCAGCCGGACAAGCAGAACTCCGGCGACAAGATCGACGGCGTGGCCGCGACCCTGAACGCATTGAGCGAGGCATTGACCCGCCCCGCGCCGGAAAGGAGCATTTATGAGACGGAAAGCCTTTTTGCTTGACCTCCTGCAGTTGATTCTGGAGATTCTCGGACTCGCCTTCATCATCACCGGCTGTTTTCTTTTCTGGATTCCTCTTGGCTGGATTGTTTCCGGTTTTGTGATTCTGAGACTTGCTAAGGCGGTGAGCGAATGAGTCTCCTCTTCAAAGGCTCCGGCAGTGTAATCGACTTCGCCGGCAGGAATGGTGCCACGGTGACCGGCCCATGGCCGGTGGTCGACCCCGGAATGCCGTTGTCGAGCGGCCCTCGCGCCTTCGAGATCTATTCGACGCAGCCGAGCGTTCGCAAGGTCGTGGAATTCGTCGCGCGAAACGTAGCCCGCGTCCACATCCAGGCATTCGAGGGCGAGCCATACGGTCGACGCAAAATGCTCACCGACGGGCCATTGCATCAGCTGGTCAATCATCCGAATCCGGCGGCTGGCACGAGCACCTACCGTCTGATTCACGACATCGTGGCCGATCTGATGCTTTTCGACCGATTCCTGGTGGTCTACTCCGATGCAGACGGGACGCTCGAAAGGCTCCCGACCTCACAATGGCGGTTCCACAGGCGTCCGGGCATTATCGATGAGGCCGACGGCTTCACCACCACCGACCCGGCATCCAATCCTGACGGGTACATCCGCTTCGACGATCCGGACACCACGCTCGGATACTTCCGCGACAAGGGTTACGGCAGCTTCGATGGCATCAGTCCGATGCTCACACTGCAGCAGACTTTGGATGAGCACACCGAGGCCGTTAAGTGGCGTCGGCAATTGTGGAAGCATGGCCTGCGCATGCCCGGCTACTGGTCGCAGGATCTGAATGAGAAGGCTTTGTCCTCCGATGCGCGACGCAGACTGCAGACCGAGCTGGCGAATTGGATGGATGGCGGCGGCAAGGAGGGCGAGAGCCCTATCCTGCGCGGCATCGAATATCAGAAGGTCGGCACGGAATTCACGCCGAAGGACGCGCAGGAGGTCGAGGGTCGCACCTTGAGCGACATCGAGGTGGCGTCCGCCTATCAGGTGCCGCCGGAGATGGTCGGCGCAAGAGAAGGCAAATACGCTTCGCAGCAGGCCTTCCGCGACGCGCTCTACCGCGAGACATTGGGCCCACTGTTTGAGCAATTGCAGGGTGCTTTCAACGAGCAGATCTGCAGTCGATTCTTCCCGGGCCAGTTCATCGAATTCAATATCGAATCCGCTTTGCGCGGCAGCTTCATCGACGATGCGCAGGTCACGTCATCCGCCGTCGGTGGTCCGTGGATGAGCGTCAACGAGGCGAGAGCGGATCATGGTCTCGAGCCGAAGGGCGAGGAATACGACGAGATTTTGACTCAATTGAACACCGTCCGTGGCGGCGGCACTCAGGCGAGCCCTCATGACAGCGGCTCGCAGAATCTTGGAGGTGCAAATGCACAGGAATGACATGCGTCCTCTCTCCGAGAGCCGGAGGAAGACGCTTCTCGCCAAGTCCGAGCCAATGGGCGTGGGCAACGGCCAGTCTTTGGGCGAAGGCAAATTCACCGCGGTCGTATCGACCTTCAACGTGGTCGATTCGCAGGGCGACATGATGCTGCCGCACGCCTTCGATGATTCGATCGCGAATTTCCGCGCCGGCAAGACCATCCCGATCCTCTTCAGCCATAATTGGACGGATCCGAACGCGAACGTCGGCGTCATCACCGACATGCGGCAGACCGATACGTGCCTTGAGATTGACGGCCAGCTTGATTTGAGCAGTCCAAACGGCCTGCAGTGCTTCAAGCTTTTGAAGGACGGCCGCGTGCACGAGTTCAGCGTCGGCGGTGAGGCATGGTATGACGACGTGCAAACCGCGCCGGATGGCGATCTCGTCTGGCCCATCACGAAATTCGACCTTTTCGAGGTCAGTCTCTGTCTCAAGGGCGCGAACCCGGAAACGCGACTGGTCAGCACGAAAAGCGAGGACCCGCCGGCCGACACAGTCCAGCAGGACACTGATTCAAACGAAGGCTCCGAACCGAATGGTCCGGGGCCTTTTTCAATGCAGCAATTCGACCGCGACGAGCTCCGAAACATGATCCGCGAGGTCATGAACGAGGAACGGTCGCAGGACACCACCGACGAAGAAGCCGACGAACCAGAGCCAAGCGAAGGCGAACCGGCCGACGTTGAGAACTTGCCCGATTTGACCGCGTGGGCGGCGGAAATGGAAACACAGCTCATCACCGAAGGAGATTCCAACATGAGCATGAAGCAGGAACTGCAGGACACCATCGCCCGCGTGAAGGCGATCGCTAACAAGGCGCAGGGCGAAGGCCGCGAATTCACCGCGGACGAGAACGAGGAGATCATCTCCCTGCGCAAGAAGGCCGACGACCTGAAGGCGAGGATCGACAAGGAGCATGAGGCTTCCGAAGCCTTGAAGAGCATGCTGGCCGCGTCCGAACCGTCCGACGACGTGTCCGGCAAGCCGGTCGTGGCGAAGTCCATCGGCGAGGCATTCATCCACACCGACGCCTACAAGGCCTTCAAGAACGCCACCACCCCGGATCGCACGCCGGTGCGCATCGCCAAGAGCCTAATCCGCGTCAAGCAGGATCCGAATCCGCTGTCCACCGCGCTGCCGGGCGCCGTGAACCCGACCGTGCTGCCGGGCTACACGGATGTCACCTATCCGCAGCCGAACGTCTTCCTTGACCTCATCACCCGCGGCTCCACCGATTCGCCGTACATCAAGTACCGTCAGCTCATCTCCGTGACCAGTGCCGCCGCATCCGTCAATGAGAACGCCGAGAAGCCGCTATCCCAGCTCGGCACGCAGATGGCCGAGGCAAAGGAATGGACCTGCGCCGACGGCTTCAAGGTCACCAACCAGGAACTGCACGATGACGGCATCATCAGCACGCTCATCAACCAGACGCTTATGCGCAACCTGAACGCCTATCTTGAGAAGACCATCCTCAACGGCGATTCTTCGACCGATGTGGCGCAGAAGGGCATCCTGAACACGACCGGCACCCAGCAGGTCGCCTTCGACACGGACATCTTCACCACCGCGCGCCATGCGAAGCGCGTCCTGTCCGCCATCGGCACCAACATCCAGGCCATCGTCCTGAACCCGGAGGACAACGAGACAATCGACCTCACGAAGGACAAGCAGGATCGCTTCTACGGTCAGGGGCCCTTCGCGATGGGTCCGAGCACCCTGTGGGGCATTCCGCGCATCGAATCGCAGGCACTGCCGAAGGGCACCGCCGTCATGGGAGACTTCTCCACCGTCCAGCTGCTCAATTACGTGCCGCTGACCATCGAAGCGTTCAACCAGAACGAGGATGACGCCCGCCACAACCTGACCTACGTGCGCGCGGAGGAACGCAACATGCTCTTCATCCGCGAACCGAAGCGTCTCGCCGTGGTCAAGCTCGCCGCCGATTCCACTTCCAGCCAGGACCACAAGTGACCGGGAGGTGACCGATGGCGGAGTCGACGCTTGATCCGCTGGCCTCCATCTATGATCTCGCCTTGAAGACCGGAGGCAAGGCCGATGACGAGAAACTCAAACTCGCCTTGGACCTTGCCTCCGGCAGATTCCGCGAACAGGCCAACAATCCGATCAGCATGATGACAGAAACCATCATCCTCGACTCCGACGGAGGCAGGGCTCTCACACTGCCATGCCTCCCGGTGCACGAGGTGACGGAGCTGGTCATCGACGGCCGGCAGGTCACTGATTTCGAATGGTCCACGTCTGGCGCGATACGCCTCGACCGGCCGATTCCGGACAAGTGGCGGAGCGTGGAGGTCACGTACCGGCATGGCTACGACCCGGTACCGACAGGCATCCAGGATGTCGTGCTCGAACAGGCCGCGGCCATCTACCAGACGCTGCCCGGACTCGTGTCCTACACCACCGGCGCCGAACAGCGCACCTATTCGTCCGCTCTGACGGTCGGCACGACGGCCCAGTGGGCGGCGATGGTCGCACGATACAAGGTGGACTGACATGGACGGTATCCACGGACATACGCTCACCATCATGACGAAAGTCGTGGACGGCGAGCCGGACGAATTCGGCCAGCAGCAGTATGCGACGCGCAAAACCGTGCTCGATGGATGCAACGTGCAGCCGGTAGCCGTGACCGATATGCCGCTCTTCCAGGACGCGAACCACTTGCCGCAATACAAGTGCTTCAGCCATTCCGGCGATCTCGTCGCGAGTCTGCTCACGGGCGATTCGCGCATCGAATGGAATGGCCGCATTTTCCAGCCCGCTTCGGCGGCATTCGACTATGTGACGCCCGACGGGATAGGCAACCACACCGAGTGGTGGATGACGGAGGTGACGTCATGAGCGGGAAATTCATGGTCGATGAGGATTGGATGCGCAAAAACGTATTGTCCAATCCGACCGTCACCTCAGCTTTGAACGCGAAGGCACGTCGGCTCGCTCCGGTTGTGAAGCGCATCGCCCTCAAGGAAGGTGATCGGCATTACGCGGAAAGCGTGCGCGTCGTACAGGGCAAACGTCCCGGTACGAAGTCGCCGAGCCACATCCAGAGGCCTTTCGCCCGCGTCATCGTCGGTGACGAGCAGGCCACGGAGAAGGAGTTCGGAGGCAAGCTGCCGAAGAAGGGCTTCCTGCGCCGCGCGATAGCGGAGATGGGGGACTGACTCATGCTCCTGCAAGGCCAATGGCCCCACCCGCTCCCTTTGCTGATCGCTTGGCTGAAGGACGATGTCGGCATCTCGGCGGTTTCGAAGCTGCCGGATGACATGAAAGACCATCTGCCTTGTGTGATGGTCACGCCGGCGCCCGGCGGAGGTCAGGGTGCCGACTATACGCGCACGCGAAGCGTCGACATCGACGTGTACGCGGCCGACTGGAAGTCGATGGCCGGCATCACCGGACGTATCGAAGCTTCCATCTTCAGGCTCGGAGGCCGAGGCAACCGCTACGGCTACGTTGACGCCGCCCGAATCACCGAATTCTCTCAAATCGCATACGAGCGTGCCGCCGGCGTGCTTCGCTGCACCGCCACGGCATCTCTCGACATGCGCCCAAAAACCAGTCTCAAATAACGACAACGATTGGAGGAAATGATGGCCGCCATCACCGATGTGCCCAGCATTCTCAATGACAATAACGGAAACGTGCGAAAGTGGGGCACTCAGCTGCTCGCTATCGCCGACTATTCGACCGCGATGCCGGATCCTTTCTTCGACACCGCAACCAACAAACCGAATCAGCTGCCCGAGGGTTTCAAGGTGATGGGCTATATCAGCACTGATGGCGCGAAGATGAGTCGCGGCATCGAGTCCGCCGACACCAGTGCGGTGCAGGATCTGGAGCCGGTGCGTTCCGACATCACCGGACGTACCCGCACCCTGCAGCTCACCTTCCTGGAGATGAACGCATGGGTCAAGGCCTTGGCCCACGGCCTGCCCGTCTCCCAGTGGCCGGAAAACAAGGATGAGGGCTTCGAATTCACCGATGAAAAAACCACGGAATTCCCGTACTACCGCCTGATCTGGATCGGTCAGGACGGTGTGGGCGACGCGGCACATTACCGCATCGAGGCCGGGTATCGCGTCAAGGTCACCAATCAGGGCGACAACACCAAGAACCGCTCCGACGCCGAGGGTGAGGACCAGACCTTCACCTTCTTCCAGGATCCGAAGACCGGCAAGGTGTTCTACGAGGGCGAGAAGATCGCCAATGCCGGTGCCGCGCCTCATGCTGATGTCTCCCAGTCGCAGCCGGTGTCCGATCAGGCAGCGTCCTCCGAGTCACAGCCGGTCGCCGACTGACATTGATTCTTCCCGCACCGGGCTTTTGATTCCTTTCACCGGTGCGGGATTTTCCCTTCTTCTCTCACCGAAAGGAACACTGATTTTTTTGAAAGGATTGAACAATGACCGACAACAAGAAGCGTAAGGTCCGCAGCCTCAAGGCCGTGAAGGCGAAGTATCTTGAATCCCACCCGAAGATTCGGGAGTGGATCGAGTTCACCATCGACGACGAGCCGGACGCGAAGAAATTCCGGATCCATTCGCCGCTTTTCCAGACGAACGAGGAGAAGAAGGCATTCGCGAAGGCGCAGGAGTCCGACGACCAGTTCGACTTGGCGAAAGCGCTGCTCGGCGCCCAGTGGGATGATTTCATCGAGGCCGGCGGACAGATCAGCCTGCTTTTCCTCCTGCTCGACGACGCGGCCGATGAAGTGCATGAGACGGACAGCGAGGGAAACCCTACAACGCTTTAGAGCTCCTTGACGGCGATGGTCACGCGGAGGAATTGGAGGCCGCGTTATGCGCGGTCTACGCGCCGCGTGACCCAATCAAAGAGTTCTGGCAACGCAAGATCAGTCTCCGCGCACTGCATGCGCTGATAATCCACATGCCGCCGGACAACGTCTTCTTTCGTGCTTTGGCTGGTGATGGCTGGAGTGAGTCGGAATGGCTGTTGCACGATTTGGGCGACATGCTCCGTGACATCCAGCTAACCATCACCCAGTGCGCTCCATTTGTGGAGCATCCCCTTGAAGAGGATGACATCAGGCCTCGCACCAAGCCTCCGGCTGTCGTGGTGGCTGAGTCCAAACGCGAACAGTCGTCTGTCGACAGCAAGGCCTTACACGCGCAGGAGCGGAGCGAGCTCATGGCGCTTGTCACGGGCGATCAATCGAAAAACTGAACAGTGAGGTGGTCTCATGGCCGGCACAGCCGCATGGATCGATGTGCTCCCGAATCTGAGCGCTTTCGGCACGAAGCTCAACAGCGGTGTGACGGCCGCGGCCACCTCCGCAGGACGGAATGCCGGCAAGAAATTCTCCGACGCCATGAATCAGGCCGCTGGCCGTGACGTGCTGTCAGAGCAGGTCAAGAGCCTGCAGCAGGCTGAGAAGAAGGCCGCGCAGGCGGTCAGCCAGTGCACGTCGCAGATCGCAAAAGCGCGCGACGAGCAGAAAAGCGCCGACCTGCGCGTACAGGCCGCCGAAGTCAAACTGCAGGAAACCATCGTCAAAAGCGGACAATCCTCCTCACAGGCCATCAACGCCCAAGCACGACTCAACGACGCAAGGAGCAAGGCGAGGCAGAAGACCGAAGCCGTCACATCGGCTGAGGAACAACTCAAAGCCGCCAGCGAAGGCCTGAAAGAGACTCAGACGCAGCTCCACGACGCTCAGACGAATCTGAACGCGAGCACTTCCAAGCAGTCGGGATTTTTCGCGTCCGCCACGGCATCGGCGCGCAATGCCATCAATTCCTTCCGTAGCATGCAATCAAGCGTCACTACCACTGCCGCAAGGGGAGTCGGAGATTCCGAACGCTTCTTCACCGCGTGGGGAGCCGCGAAGTTCGGAGCCATCAGCGGGTTCGCGCAGTCGGCATTCAGCAAAGTCTCAAACATCATCGCCAGCAATGTGGAAGGCGCCATTAAACGCGCCGACACGATGAACAATTTCCCCAAAGTCATGAAGAATTTGGGGTACGACTCGAATGACGCTGCCGCAGCCATCAAACGCATCAGCGCCAGCATCGACGGCCTGCCGACCACCACATCGAGCATGATCGGCATGGTCCAGCAGCTTGCTCCGTTGTCCAAGAATCTGGACGAGGCCACCAGCATCGCATTGGCGTTCAACAATGCCGTCCTGGCCGGCGGCAAAGACACAGTGCTGCAGGCCAACGCCATCGAACAGTACAACCAGATGTTGAGCGCGAACAAGGTCGATGCCGCCGCATGGCGAAGTGTCGTCAATGCAATGCCTGGCCAGATGAACCAATTGGCCAAGAGCATCCTTGGCGCAAACGCGAAGCAGAACGACCTGTATGAGGCGATGAAGGGTGGCAAGGTCACCTTCGAGGACTTCAATAAGGCGCTCGTCAAGCTCAATAAGGACGGCTACGGGCCGTACGCGTCATTTACGACGCAGGCAAAAGACGCCACACAGGGCATCGGCACTGCGATGGAGAACGCGAAAAACCGCGTCCAGAAGGCCATCGAGAAGATTATCGAGGCGTTCGGTGTCGACCGCATCAGCGGCGTCATTAACAGCTTTACGGCGAAATTCGGAGATGTCGGCTCGGCTGTGGCCAAGGCGGTCTCCGGATCATTGGAATTCGTCGAGACCGGCAAAGTCAACGAAAAATTGGCTGAATCTTTCCACATCGACAAGAAGTCGTATGCGGGCATCGAAGACGCTTACCAGCGGATTCGGTGGGGGTATAAAGGTCTCACCGATTTCATCAAGACCGGTGAATTCTCGTACGAGTTCAACCGTGCCTTCGAGAACGCAGACCGCCAGACACTCATCGACTTCAAAGACAGCCTCCTCGGCATCCGCGACTCCGCCAGCGAGGTGCTGAAGAACCTTCCCGGATTGGGTGAATTTTTCAACACCCCGGCGGATGGCGACAAGTCGAACTTGAACAAGGCCTTGAAAGCCGCCAATGTGGCGCTTGCTGGTCTGAAGCCACTGCTCGACCTGCTCGCATCAATCGAGAAGGCGTGGAACGGTCTGTCCGCTGACCAGCAGGGCACCATCTTCGATACGGCCATCTACCTGTGGTTAGGTAGTAAAGGATTCAAGATACTGAAGAACATCTTCGGTGTCGCCAAGGATATCGGCAAAGGCTTCGGCATCGCCGGAAAAGGCATCAAGACCGCTGGCAACGCGCTGAAATCGTTCGGCAAGTTCCTCGGCGGGCTGAAGGCTCCGAAATGGCTGTCAAAGCTTACCGTCGGCAAGGTTGGAATCGCAGCCGGTGGAACCGCAATGCTTTCAGCTGCGAAGAACGTCGAAAAAGGCACTCCTAAGTGGGCATGGAGTCAACTGAACAAAATTCCCGGTTTCAGCGAGGGCGACAAGTCATACGCCGACTACCAGAAACGGTACAAGGCCGCACAGGAAAACAACAAGTTCCTCGGAATCAAGAACTCCACATGGGAACACAACCTGAATCCGCTGAACTGGCCATCAATGGCCGTGGGTGCCGCGAAAACCGGAATGAACAAACTCGGAAGCCTTCGAAAGAAAGCCGACGAGCAGGGGTTCGCAGGTAATACCGGTTCCGCGCAAGCTTCGATGAGCTCCGGCCAACGCGATGCCGGAGTCAAGGCTTGGAACGGCATCAAAGGCGCGTTCTCCGAGGCAGGGCAGGCACAGGCTGACAATACGGCAGCGCAGGTCAAAGCCCAGCAGGACACTCTGGCCGGCATCAAGAAGGCATGGGGCGACGCCGGCGATTGGATCAACACCAATTGGCGCGACCTGATGGTCAAGATTCAATCGAAGTTCGACGGCGCGGCCCAGTGGGTCGAGGACCGTTGGAACGGTGTCAAGGACTGGTTCGGGACCACAGGTCAGAAGATCGGCGACTTCTTCTCCGGTATTCCATCGGCGATTGGTGGATGGTTTGATTCGGCGGGCCAGTGGGTTGAGGCCAAATGGCAGGGCATCTGCGACTGGTTCTCAGGTGTTGGATCCTCAATCGGAGGTTTCTTCTCGGGTATTCCGGCCGCTGTCGGCGGTTTCTTTGACTCCGCTGGCCAATGGGTGCAATCCAAGTGGCAGGTGGTATGTGACTGGTTTGCCGGCATTCCCGGTTCCATCACCGGCTTCTTCCAGGGGATTCCGGGCACTTTCCAGTCGATTTTCCAGACGGCCAAAGACCGGATAACCGGCGTCTTCAGCTCGGTCGGCACGTGGTTCGACAACAACGTGAAGATTCCTATCTCCAATGCCGTCAATGCCATCGGCCAGACCTTCCAGTCCACCAAGGATTGGATTAAACGAAGCTGGGATCAGGTCAAGGAGGCCGCAAGGGCTCCGGTGGCCTTCGTCGTCAACACGGTGTACACGAACGGCATCAAGAAGGTATGGGATTCGGTGGCCGGCGCCGTCGGCCTGAAACTCTCCCTGCCAACGGTGAAGTTCGCAACCGGCGGCACCGTCGGCGGCATCAACCCCGGTTACGCGCCGGGCGTCGATTCGATTCCAGCGATAACCTCGCCGGGCGAGGCGTGGATGGTGCCGGAATGGACCAAGGCGGTAGGCGCGGAGAACGTCTACCGCTGGAACGCTTTGGCTCGCCACCATGGCGTGCAGGCCGTCCGTGAGGATATGGGTCTTGATGGCGTCCAACGCTTCGCCAAAGGTGGCATTGCCTCCAAGATTGGCAAGGCGGTGTCCGGAGCGAAGAAATTCATCGAGGATTTGTCCCAGACAGCTCAGGCCTTTGTGAAGAATCCTGTGGATTGGGTCACGTCGAAGATTCTCACGCCTGTGAAATCGCAGGTGGCGGGAATCAGCGGCGGCCAGTTCGGCCAGATGGTCGGCAGACTGCCGGTGAGTGCCGCTACGGCTCTTGTCGACAAGGTCAAGTCGACGGCGTCCGACCTGGCATCCAAGTGGACCAGCAAATCCGAGGCGGGCCAATATCATGGTTCGGTCGGTGGCGGCGTGGAACGCTGGAGGAGCCTAGTCCTGCAGGTGCTCAAGGAATTGGGCCAGCCAGCAAGCTGGGCCGACACCGTGCTACGCCGAATGAATCAGGAGTCCGGCGGCAATCCTAACGCCATCAACAACTGGGATTCCAACGCCAAAGCGGGTATGCCGTCGCAGGGCCTGATGCAGACCATTCCTGGCACATTCAATGCCTATGCGGGGCCGTACCGCTCGCGTGGCATCACCGACCCGCTCGCCAACATCTATGCCGGCTGCAATTACGCGATCCATCGGTATGGGTCGTTGGCCGGAATGAATCGTGCGGGCGGCTACGCGCTCGGCGGCATCGTCGGAGACGATAGACCGACCCTGTACGATCGCGGCGGCATCCTGCCACCCGGACGGCACCTCGTGGCCAACGAGACCAAGCAGCCCGAACTCGTGTTGACGCGAGAGCAGATCGTCAAGATCTTCGGCGCTGACGTCAAAGATAAGGGCGATCGGACCGTGAACCTCAACGTCAACATCCCCGAACGCTCGGATCCATGGGCTGATGCGAGCATCCTCGTGCGCACCGCGCGACACCAATTGCGATAAAAGGAGGCCGATGTGGCTTATTTTGCGGAATTGTCGGCCTCCGGCTTGGAGCCGGTGCGTTTCGAGGGTTCGGGCGATCTTGACTGCCTGTGCATCGCGAAAGGCGGCATCGAGGGCTGGTGGTCGACTCCCGCCGCGAAAGTCAATGTGACGGCGCGAGGGCAGGGCGACGGTGGACATGATGTGAGCGAGGATGACATCTCCTACGCCAGCCGTGCCGTCACTCTGCATTGGAATGCCAACGCCTCCAGCCGTGACGAGCTGCTCGCTTTGACGGACAGTGTGCGCAGGCTCGTGCATCGTCAGGTCAGGATGCGCGTGGTCGACGGCACCGAGGATACCTGCTGCAGTGGCGGATATATGGTGCTTACCCAGCAGCCTGACTATCGGTCCGGCAGCATCGCCGATTCGACCATCACCATCGTTTTCGAGCGTCCGGAGCGCCTGTCGTCTTTGGCGCATTCGGGTGAGGCTCGCGCGTCGGTGGTGCAGTCGGGCGGCTTGAGCTACGGCGCGGCTAATGGTGGCTTGGCATATCCGCTGCAGTATGGCGTGGCGTCGGATGGTGCGACGGTGATGCGCTTGCCGAATCAGGGCACTAGCCGCGCATATCCGACCTACACCTTGTGCGGAGAGTGGCCTGATGGCTGCACGCTCCGCTTGGCGTGCGACGGGCGTAATTCCACCATCGCCTATTCGCGCGCCATCCACACCGGCACACCAGTATTGCTGGACACCCGCTCCCGCACCGCCACCATGGGCGGCGTGGACGTGACCAGCGGATTATCACAGCGCGGGTGGATGACGATACCGGCCGGCAAGAGTCTGACGGTCAATCTCGCCACCGCAGGCAGCGGGTGGGTCAGCTGCTCAAGCCATGACACCTACATTTAAACGTTTTTCCGATTCGGAGGTGCAACACTTATGACCACGGCTTTAGGCATTCGTCCCGACGCGAAATCGCAGGGCGTCAGCCCCCAGGTGCATCGGCATATCATCAGCGCCCAGTGGGCCAGTGACGGCATCATTCAGGGGCTTACCGTGACCGGAGGCACAGGGCTCACCTACACGGTGAGCGCCGGTACCGCATTGATTCAGCCTGACGGCCAGAAGGGCGAGGCGGTGCTCGCTTATTGGCCGGGCGGCGCCACTCCCGCAGTCGCCGCCGGTAACGCCGGATTGAGCCGATACGACGTGATTTGGCTCCGCGCCCACGACCTCGACAAGGGAGACGCGGACAATCAGGTGGTGCTCGGCGTCACTCAGGGCACGCCGGCCGCTGACCCAGACGTGCCGCTCGACCAGGTGCCGTCCGATGTGGTGCGTTTGGCGGCCATGCTCGTGCCCACCGGCATGACACAAACCAAATCGTGCAGTACGGATGGCGCGGAACGCTACGCCATGCCCTACGGCGCGAGCAAGGGTCTCATTGCGCGTAACGTCCGAAACTACGAGGGTCCCGCAAACATGGGCGACGGTGGGAAGGACTATTTCGAGCAGGACACCAGCTTTTATCTGCCGACCGACAGGCTGGTGGAGCTCAGGTACACGGCCACGGCGGCCGCCTGCCGACACGACAATCCCAAGAAGCCCACCGAGGACGCCACACAGATGGCCTGCTGGTATGTCGGCTTTCAGGTCGACGGGCAGGACGTCTCCGGTGGCGGCGGCCAATTCCAAGTGTCCCGCGCGTGGCAGCAGGTGCATTTGAATGCGCTGGTCGAATTGCAGGCCGGATGGCATACCGTGCGCACCCGCAACCATCGCGTCACGTGGGGCGAGAACGTCTATTTCATCTGTCACAGCGACGGCAAGGAGAATTACCCCGGCCGCACGCTCGAGGTGTGGGACCGTGGCGTGAACGTCGGCTAAGGAGGCGCACTCATGGCTTGGCGCGCGTATATCGTGGATACGATCAGCGGACAGCTCTTGTGTCCAATCGACTTGCCGAATTTCAGCTGGTCGGTCAGTGTGGCCGACTCATCGCTTTCCACCACGAAATCCAAGGGTGTGGGACAGGACGAGGTGAGCGGACTCAAGGTGCCATGGACCGCGGTGCCGGCCAATTCGCCAGGCGAACGCTCACGGCTCCTCGCGCCAGACCGGCGCAGCGTCGCACTCTGCTGGACGAGTCCGCTCGATTCGGAGGATGCCATCGGCACACCAATATTGTGCGGCCTCATCGGACAACGCAAGGACGGGCCACTCGACACCGACTTCAGCCTGACGAGCATTTACGGGCTCTTGGGCGACCGGTATCTGGTGCGCGAGGGAGTCTACGGCACTGCCAATGGCAGCACCAGCACCGACGTCATCAACTTCAACAATCTCTCCTTGCGCGCCATCGCGGCGGAGGCGGGGTGGCTGTGCACCAATGCCAAGCCGGGCGGCGGACTGCCCATCGACTGGCACTACCGAGGAGAGCAAGGCTCGCACCAGCGCGAATACGATTCCTGGGATATCCAGAACCTGAAATGCTCGGACGTGTGGGACAAGATCGCCAACGTGGAAAACGGGCCCGACCTGCAATTGCGGCCGAAACTGTCCGGCGACACGATCCGCTTCGACTTTCTCGCCGGCAGCGACGCCGACCCAGACATACTGCAGGACACAGTTATCGAACTCTCCAGCAGCCCGTATGGCGGGACGTTGGAGAACATCACCATCGACCACTTGGGTGCCGTCAGCCGCGTGTACGCGTCCGGCTCCGGCACCGATAAGGCGCAGTTGTGCCACTTGTCCGAGGACCTGTCGCTGGTCAGCGGGGATCACGAGCCGTTCCCGATGCGGGAGATGACCTATTCCGACACCGACGCCGCCGATGCAGACCTGCTGCGCCAGCATGCCGACGGCGTGCTTTCCGCGAATCGCGCGCCGCTCATGCAGATCAAGGGCGAATTGCATGCCAATGATCTGAGCGTGGACGGCACGCCATTGCATCCGCTCGGCAGCTTCTGGCCCGGCGAGACGATGCGGTTGGACATCCAAGGTTTCCCGAGTCTTGCGGACGGCGTGTACGAATGCCGTCTCATGCAGATGAGCGGCGATCAGACAGACAAGGTGAATCTGATATTCGATGCCATGGAGGATCCCATGGTCTGACATTTTGGAGGTGGCTGTGTCCTCTCACGTGGAATTGAATCCAGATGATTCGACGCTCGGCCTGAGCCTGGGCATGAAGGCCATGCGCCTCGCCCTGACCCAGAAGACCCACAGGATGGGCACCGTGCGCATCCCTACACAGGGTGATACGGATGTCATCATTGGCGATGGCGCGCAGGATGGCGCGAATCGCATCGACCAGGATGACAATCAGCTGCCGCTCGTGGACACGAGCGGCATCGACAAGGCCGCCAAGGACGCGCAGCAGAAGGCGGATGCTGCGGCGTCGAAGGCCGACCAGGTGCGTGCCGACTTGCAGGCGGAAGTGGACAAGGTCAAGGCGAAAGCGGATGACCTGAGCAAGACCGGCGACCAGTTGGCCGGCCAGATCACCGACATCAAAGGCACCGTCAACGGCCAGCAGACGAAACTGACCGAGTTCGGCCAGAAGCTCGAAGGCGAGATCACGCGCGGCGACACGACGGTGAAGAGCGTGACCGAGCTGAAGCAGACGGTGACCGGCCTGTCGTCCACTGTGTCGCAGGCCACGAAGACCGCTTCGGACGCTTTGAGCAAGGCCACGAGCGTCGAGCAGACCGCGAACGGGTTGAAGGCCACGATCAGCAAGGATTATCAGACCACCGTCCAGGCGGACGGGAAATACAGCACGAAGGCGGAGTTGTCGGCCACGAGCGATTCGCTGTCCTCGAAGATAACGGAGACGACGAAGACCGCGAACGGCGCGATGGACAAGGCGTCCTCGGTCGAGCAGACCGCCAGCGGCCTGTCCGTGAGGATAACCGAGGCGGCATCCGAAGCCGCATCGGCGGTGCAGACCGCCAACAGCCTCAAAAGCACCGTGGAATCCAACACGGCGAACATCACTCAGGTGGGGAAAACAGCGGACGGCCTCGTCACGCGCACAAGCAGCCTCGAACAGAATCTGAGCGGTTTCAAAAGCGAAGTGTCGCAAACCTACGCCACCAAAACGGATTTCGACAATCTTTCGATTGGCGGGACGAACCTGCTCGCGGACTCGAACCTGATAAAAACATGCATAGACCCGTCAACGGGAATGCCATCGGATGCGAACGCCTCCCAGTCCGACGACGATTGGACCGGGGACTCCTGCACCAAAACCCCAATATCCGTATCGCCGTCCACGCAATACACGCTGTCCGCCTACGACGATATGGCGGACGCCACCTTCACTGGGAGGATAAGCCAGCTCGACTCAGACGGGAATCTGATCGGCCTGCTCGTCAATTCGATAACTTTTCTTGGCCCGGATCACGTGACTTTCACGACTGCGGCGAACGCGGCCAGCATCCATGTCGGAATCTATTCAGCTCCGAAATGCAAGTGGAAGTTGGAGAAGGGCAGCAAGCCGACAGACTGGAGTCCTACGCCGGAGGACATGCAGCGGGCGGGTGACTATTCAACGAAGTCATACGTCGACCAGCAGTCCAAGTCGATAGCGTTGGGTGTCGTGCAATCCTACGAGGGCGCGGACGGCAGTGGCCTCGCCACGAAATCCGACATCACCGTGGAGCATGAAAGGATCACCAGCGAGGTTTCCGGCAAGTATGCGACCAAGGATGGCGTGACGGAGGAGATCAGCTCCAAAGTCACGCAGAACAATGAGTCGCTTGACGTCAAGTTCGCCACGAAGGTCGAGAACCAGTCCACGCTGGACACGGCGAACGCCGCGCAGTCGGACGCTGCCGACGCCCAGTCGCGCGTCGGCACGCTGGAGGACTGCATCAGCCTCACTTCCGCAGGCGTCCGCGCCGGCCATCAGTCGAACGGCGTGTTCGACGGTGTGAGCGCCCTCGTGAACACCGACGGCAGTTTCGACCTGCTGGACAAGGACGGCAACCTGCTTACGCGCATCGACCGGCACAGTTTCCAGGTGGCCGGCGATACTGGGGTCGGCTCCGGGCATCTGATCCTGTCGCAGGACGGTCTTGACATCACCGTGCAGCCCACGGCGAACGACACGGTTACCTATCATATCCAGCTCGGCGCGGGCGGCATCAGCATCACCGCGCCAGACGGGGCGCATGTCGAATGCTCGGCCCGGACCGGTCTTGATCTGGAGACGGTGAAATACGGAAAACTGTCCATCGGCTCCGGCGGCCTGCAATTCACCAACGACCAGGGATGGGGCCTGGCGCTCTCCGCCGCGGGCTGGAGTCTGAAATGGGCGGGGAACCACACGCTCGCCACGGGCCCGACCGCTGGCGCATTGTACATCGACGGACGTCGGATCGTCACAAGATGATTTTTTGAATATGGAGGTAAGTATGGATGATGTCGCCAAAACCGATGGAGTGCTGGATTTGCGTCCGGCGAAGGACAGTCTTGTCTATCAGCTCCTGCGGCTTGGACTGTCTTTCGACCACAAGGACGCGTCCGGCGAGACGTGGACCGACTACCGTCGTGGCGTGATCGTGACTTTCACGAGCCGTGATACGGCGACCGATGTCGTTGTCGCCGACATGGACACCAAGGATTCCAGGACGGTTGCCGTGTCCGACTTGGCGAACGTGACCGAGGTGAAGACCTGGCGCAGCGATGGCGCCGAGGGTTAGGCGTCCTGTTCCCTGATTGTCTGTTTTGTTGTTCCCGTCGTTTCAGGCGGGTTTTCTCTTTTTCTAGGAGGTTATGTTGACTCAGATTAATTTCAATTTCGGCGTGCTGGCCGCTTCCATCATCGGTCCGTTGCGTGAGCGGGTGAACGATAAGGACAATCGATGACGAGGATACGATTCCGTTTCCGCAGGCCGGACGGTCTGACTGACGGCGGCTCATCTCCACGTGGACTGGTGGTCTGCTCTCCGACGAGCCGCGTCGTCCAAAAGGACGAGAGCATCATGCTTCCGCTGCCTTTCGTGGCGCGTCTGTCCGAGGATGGCGGCGATCTGGTCGTTTCGTTGCAGCCGACCGGCAGGGACTGGTGTTGGACCATCCGCGAGCAGGTCGCCGGTTACACGCACGTGCGGCGCGTGATCGTGCCGGACAGCGTGCAGACGTTGGATTACGCGACGTTGGGCGAGGCGTCGTGGGCTTCATCCGCAACGGCTGGCGGTCTCGTGCACAGCATGCGAGTGTATTCCGGCGTCATCACGTCGGGCGCGCACGTGCCCGCCGCCGAATTGCGACCATCCGATAACGTGACGGTCGGCGACACGTGCGTGGATTCGACCGGCAGGGTGTGGATGATCACCGGCCTTGTCGATTCGGGCGCGGTGTTCGGCGTGGACACCGGGGTGACGCTCGGCGGCAAGGGCGAGCGTGGCGCGAGTTTCCTCAGCGGCATGGGCAGGCCGTCCGACCTGACCCAGGGCATCGTCGGCGACACTTACATCGATTTAACGACCGGCGACGTGTACCAGCTCCAGCTCTGACTTTTTCACGCATCTCACAACAAAATAATTCAATTTCCAAGGAGGAATTAAAATGGCATGGACTGCGACAGGCGGAAACCTGAAAGGACCCAAGGGCGATCCGGGCACGAACGGCGCGAAGGGGGATGCGGGCACGAGCCTGCACGTCGCCAACATCACCGTCTCAAGCAACAGCGACGTAGCAACTAGCGTGCTCTCGCCATCCGCGCCGATGACGGTCGGAGATCTGATCTCCGACAACAATGGAAGCCTGTTCACGGTCACTTCCATCATTAACGAGACTACCGTCCACGTCTCCAACGTCATCAGCGGCGTGAGCTTCAAGGGGCCGCAGGGTGAGAAGGGCACGGACGGAGCGCCCGGCAAGGACGGTACCGGCGTCACAATCCTCGGCTCGTACGATTCCATCGAAGCGTTGAAAGCCGAACATCCAACTGGTAATGCAGGCGATGCCTATTTGGTTAACGGTCATCTGTACGTGTGGGATACGGTCGGCTCAGACTGGAAGGACGTCGGCACCATCCAGGGGCCGAAGGGCGATAAGGGCGAACCCGGCACAAATGGCAAGGACGGCACGAACGGCACGAACGGTCTCGGTTGGACCTACGGCCACGGCGTTCCGACATCGACCGGCCAGCCGGTCGGCTCACTCTATCTTGACCTCGATACCGGCAACGTGTACGCCTTCAACGCCTAGGAGGTGGTTGTGAATATGGCATGGTCCAATGTCGGGAATCTCAAAGGCCCCAAGGGTGATGTGGGCGATGCCTCTGGCAGTATCCAGCAGGGCGCGATTGTCTTCGCCTACGATTCCAGTCCAGCGGCAAAAGCGATGCTCGAAAGCGAGGAATGGATCTTGTTGGGAAAGCTCACCATCTACGTAAACAGTTCGACATCTGACATCAGCTTCTATCCGACGTCGGGTGCTACCGACTCGCGCTGTTTATGCGCGTTCGCGAAGGCGTGATTTGGAGGCTCCGATGGCGTGGATTCTTGCTTGGCTTGCATTGCTTGCCTTGTTGCTCGCGTTCAACCATGGCGCGCATAGGAATTGATTTTTCGTACCGGTTTTCAAGGCCATCCCACTTGGGATGGCCTTTTCTATTGCCCTAAGGAGAGGTAATGTGCTGCAAAATTTTCTAGCCGGGTTCGGGGGAGTGGGCGGCGCGTGCGCCCTCATCACGCTCGGCCTTAAAGTCTGGCCTGGCGCTTTGGACTCGTTGGCGACCGGCCTGTACTCGCATGTGCGGCCGGAACGATTGCCATACGACAGCCCGCTTTCCCAGCATTTCGCCAAGACCCGGACTTTGGGAGAGCGGACATCGAAAATCGACGACCGTATGGACGAGTTGTGCCGTGACACGATCAAAAACACGATCATCAGCCTGATCTACGGCGACAAGGACACCGACCACAGCGAGGCCGTCAGCTACGAGTTGTCGAAGCTTGAGAAATTGGACGCGCAATGCTGGATAGTTGCTGCCGCCGAAAAATACTTGGAGGACAGGCAGTGACGCATCTCATGATCGCAGTTGGCCTATACCTGCTGCTCCTCACGCTCGTCCTCGTCTTCAACCACGGCGCGCACCTGCGCTGACAATCATTTTTCAAGGCCATCTCCACGGAGGTGGCCTTTCCTTATGCCTGAAGGAGGCAATCATGGCAGACCATGCCACCAAAAACACCACAACCAGTAATCTGCCTGGTCTGACCGGCGAGCGTGTCAAGGCCGGAGTGACCATCGTGGTCACGCTCTACGCTCTGGTCAACGCCGGCCTGTCCTTGGCCGGCATCAATCCGCTGCCTTTCACCAACGAGCAGGTCAGCGCTTCAATCTTCGGTGTCATCGGCATCGCCGGAACCATTTACGGCTGGTGGAAGAACCAGAACATCACCAGCGCGAGCCTTGCTGGCCAGCAGCTCGTGGATGCATTGAAGAAAGAGGGCGTGGTCAATGGCATCAGCGCAGCGAAAAGCGCCGCGTTGAGCGCGGCGGCAGCCGTGGCCAAGACCACGCCGAAGACTGCCGCCGAATCAGCCGAATCGACGGACACGGACGACACCGTGGCAGACTCCGATCTTGTGCCGGGCGGTAATCTCTGATGACCGGCGCAGGCTTCGCACTATGGCGTGGCAGTCCGAACCACTACGCTGGGCGCAACGGGCTGCACGTGGACCACATCACCCTGCATATCATGGTCGGTCGCTTGGCTGGCACGGACTCGTGCTTCATGCGCTCCAGCTTCCAGGCCGCCAGCCATTACGGGGTCGGCGGCGACGGGAGCGTCTACCAGTGGGTGGACGAGACGCAGGGCAGCTGGGCGGACGCCAATTGGCAGAGTGATTGCAGCGGCATCACCATCGAGCACGAGGGCGGCATGGACGGAATCCCCGTCACCGACGCGGAGGTCGAGGCCAGCGCCAGACTGTGCGTCGACATCGCCCGCCGATATGGCTGGAAGACACTCTGGCACGACGCCAGCGGCAACCGGCACGGCAACATCGTCCTGCACCGCGAGGTACCGGGCACGGACCACTACGGGTGTCCCGACAGGTGCGTCAACGCGCTGCCGGTGGACCGGATCATCAAAAGAGCAAACGAATTATTGGGAGGAGACGACATGTCGGCAGAAGACGTGTGGAATTTTCGACAGAACGGCGTCCTGATGCGTGACCGCTTGCAAGGCACGGACGCGGCGGCGAACGCCACGAAGAAGGAGCTTTTCAGGCTTTCGCAGTGGGACAGGAACACGCACGCCTCGGCCTTGGGCAATCTCGTCGTGGAACAGCCGGTGCAGGGCGGCGCAAAATTGGGCGACCGTGTGGCCGGCATCGATGCGAAGACCAGTCAATTGGTCACGCAGGTGGCGGCTTTGACCGAGGCGGTCAAGACCCTCGCCGAGAGCAAGGGCGCCGACCCCGACCAGATCGCCGCCGCGGTCGAGAAGGCCGTCAAGGCCAAGCTCGACAAGCTCAGGATCACCGTCATGGACGGTTCCGACGAAAAATAAGCGTTGCACCTGTTTCAGGCACAACACTTAACCGTGAGTGATTTTCGGGTGTGAGAAAATTCCCGCATTCGAATGCTTGTGGAAATTTTTGCACCTGTTTTTTTAACACGCGCCCCTCTCTCAGCTGATGCTGGGGGAGGGGCGTTTTCGTGTTTCCGGCGGGTGTATCATACGGAGAAAGCAGAAAAATAGAGTCTACTTTGAGTGACACTCAGGTGGTGGAAACACGAAACTCCAAGCGTGGCAACGCATGTAGAAACCTCATTGCTATAAACCGTGCTTATAACGACACTCAAATTTTCTTAATGTCTTATAGCAAGACGATTTGTGATAGCTTGAGCGGGTTGCATTGTTTATATCAGATGGAGGATTCATGTCCGCTCTCACTTCCGTCTCCGGTTTCCCGCGCATCGGCCAGAACCGCGAGCTGAAGAAG
>OLNT01000345.1_pt1 | contig 31078 bp, 18 predicted proteins | sample 1672641 | NCBI WGS metagenome assembly OLNT01 (sample SAMEA3136708, study PRJEB25190) | human gut metagenome
CGCAGATAATACTTTGTGTATTATCGAGCATTTTGGCAACGCAGATGCCGTGCCGTAGCCGCCGGAGCGGTGCTTAAGCCGTAAGGCGGGAATTGTGCGGTGTTGCCGTAACTTTTTCGTGTACGACTCCCCATGTTTCTTGACGGGATGAGCAATTCAGGATATGCTATGAGCAGTTGGATTGCTCAGTCATTATGATACGCACCTCAAATGCCTTCGCCATAGACTTGCGCAATTTGATGGCGCAAGCTTTTTGTGGACAGGAGTGATCACCAAAATGACGGTTGGAGAGAAATTCAAGGCTGAACGGGAGAAGCGGAAGCTGACCCAGCAGGAAGCAGCCGATGCACTGGGGATCAACAGACGTATGATTACCCGGTACGAGAACGGCATTTCCTTTCCGCGCACCAAAGGCTCTTATAGAAAAATCGCGGATTTGAAAAGATGCTCAATGATCTCAAGGCACAAGCCTCTTACGAGGCGGATGAGATGGAACGCCTCAAAGCCGAAGGTCGAGAGAAGTCCGCGACGTATCGGCAGTTTTTCGGCAACCGGCTCTTTTATAAGTAGCTGCTGAACACCTATAAGAAATACGGCTTAATGGACTAAGCGCATCCGGAAGAGAATGGAGAAAGACAGGTGATGTTATGAACTGGATCAATGAATTGTCGTGGTTATGGGAAACACTTGGCATTGCGCTTATTGCTGCGGCTGTCTGCGTGGCTTGCGCCGCTCTGATCTGCAAAGCAGCGAAGAAGAAAACCAACAAAAAGGTGTTGGCTGTCATCGGTGCTGCAGCGTTTGTGGGCGCGATTCTGGCGGTCATTCTGATTGCCCGGACACCGATGCCGATTTGATTAGACAGGAGGCTTTTACTATGGATAAGGAAAAATATTCGATCATATTCAGCAGCTTGACCGGCAACACAAAAAAACTTGCTGATACAATTCGCGCGGTGCTTCCGGCAGAAGACTGTGACTATTTCGGTGCGCCGAAAGCGGAAGAACTGCACTCCGAAATACTCTATATCGGGTTCTGGACGGATAAGGGCAACGCGGACAGTGCAACCTTGGAGCTGCTGTCAAAGCTGAGAGACAAAAAGGTTTTTCTATTCGGGACGGCGGGCTTTGGCGGCAGCGAGACATATTTTCAGAAGATCCTTGAGCATGTTAAGCAGTCTGTTGGCCCAAGCAACTCCGTGTTCGGAGAGTATATGTGCCAGGGCAAAATGCCGCAGTCGGTACGGGATCGTTATATGAAAATGAAGACACAGCCGGAGCATCCGGCAAACATTGACGCTCTGATTGAGAACTTTGACCGTGCCCTCTCCCATCCGGATGAGGACGATTTGGAGAGACTGAGGAAAATCGTTTTGGATCGACAATAGAACAGGGAGATTCCTTAGGCAATACCGCACAATTCCCGCCTTACGGCTTAAGCACCGCGGCGCAGGTGCGCCGCTCAAAAATTGGTGCGCTATCGAAACATGCAGGCGGCAACCTTTTATCATCAAGTACCATAAAAGAACTGCTGCAAGCACTGCAAGCAGTTTTTATTCAGTCCTGCATTTTACAAATCATTCTACTGAAAATTCTACTATTTCTTCATAAAAACTTTCTAAAATCCTGTCGGACGCTGTGGTACAATAAACCTATCATAAAATAACATTCCGCACCACAAACCACAACAAGACAGGAGATTTGCCATGCGTAACGTAATTTCCCTGAACGAAAACTGGACCCTGACCTTCCCCAAGGGCGAGCGCCCGGCTGAAGCGGTTACCCTGCCCCACACCTGGAACGCGGTGGATGGCATGGACGGCAACGGCAGCTATCTGCGCACCACCGGTGTTTACACCCGCACCTTTACTGCGCCCAAGCAGCCTTTGGCCGGCGGCCGCACCTATATTGAAGTTCTGGCCGCAGCCCTTTCCGCTACCGTCAAGGTCAACGGAACGGTTGCCACCACCCACGAGGGCGGTTACTCCATTTTCCGCGCTGATGTGACGGATTTGTGCCATGACGGCGAGAACGAGCTGACCATTGAAGTCAGCAACGAAGATACGCCGTCCATGTATCCCTCTTCCGCCGACTTCACGTTCTATGGCGGCTTGTACCGCGGCGTCAACCTGATCAGCGTGCCCAACACCCACTTTGACCTGGATTATTTCGGCGGCCCCGGCATTAAAGTTACCCCCAAACCGGCAGCGGACGGCGGCGCCACGTTCGAAATCAAAAGCTATGTGACCAACCCGGACGAAAACTTTACCGTGCAGTACAGCATTGAAGATCCCTATGGATTTGAGGTTGCTTCCGCCACCCGCCCGGCTGATAACACCGCCGTTACCCTGTATGTGCCTGATGCGGAGCTGTGGAGCATGGACGAGCCCAACCTGTACACCGTAATTGCCCGCCTGCAGCGCCGCAATGAATCCTATGATGATCTGTACGTCAATGTTGGTGTGCGCAGCTACACCGTCACCCCGGACGGCGGCTTTTCCATCAATGGCGTGCCTACCCCGCTGCGCGGTGTTTCCCGCCATCAGGACCGCTTGTACAAAGGCAACGCTCTGAGCATTGACGACCATTACGAGGATGCCCAGATGATCAAGGAAGTCGGTGCCAACACCATTCGTCTGGCCCACTACCAGCACAGTCAGGATTTCTATAACGCCTGCGACTCCATCGGTTTTGCTGTTTGGGCCGAGATTCCGTTCATCAGCGTGTTCAAACCCGGCGAGGATGCCCACGCACACTGCCGCCGCGAGATGACCGAGCTGATCGTCCAGAACTACAACCACCCGTCCATCATGTTCTGGGGCATTTCCAACGAAATTTTGATTGGCGGCATCAGCCAGGAGCTGGTGGAGCGCCACCACGACCTGCAGAAGCTGTGCAAGGAGCTGGATCCCACCCGTTCCACCACCATTGCCCATGTTTCCCACACCCCGACCGATGGCCCCATGCACCACATCACCGACCTGGAAAGCTACAACCACTACTTTGGCTGGTACGGCGGCAAGATTGAGGACAATGGTCCCTGGCTGGACAAGTTCCATGCCGAGCACCCCGATATCTGCCTTGGCGTTTCGGAATACGGCTGCGAGGGCATCATCAACTGGCACAGCAGCACCCCCCAGTGCAAGGATTACACCGAGGAATACCAGGCCGTATACCATGAATATATGGCACAGGCCTTTGAGGATCGCCCCTGGATCTGGGCCAGCCATGTATGGAACATGTTCGACTTTGGCTGCGCAGCCCGCAACGAGGGCGGCGTGGCAGGCCGCAACAACAAGGGCCTTGTTACCATTGACCGCAAGACCCGCAAGGACAGCTTCTACCTGTACCAGGCATACTGGACCAAGGACCCGATGGTACACATCAACGGCCGCCGCTATGCCCAGCGCGCCGGGGAAACCACCGAAGTCAAGGTTTACTCCAATCAGGACTGCGTGACCCTGTACCTGAACGGCAAGGAAGTTGGCACCCAGCAGGCCCACCGCGTGTTCCACTTTACCGTGGCGCTGGCCGAGGGCTTTAACACCCTGCTGGCCGTGGCCGGTTCCGCTAAGGATTCCATCACGCTGGAAAAGGTAGAGAAAGAGCCCGCCTGCTACACCCTGCCGGAGTTCAATGAGCGCCAGGAGGGCGTTGCCAACTGGTTTAAGCAGATGGGCAGCCTGGATCTGGAATCCCCGATGGAATTCCCCGAAGGGTACTATAATATCAAGGACTCTATGGCAGAGCTGGCCAAGAACGAGGAAGCTTTTGCCATCGTTGCCAAGGCCGTAAAGCTGGTCACCAACTTTGACCTGAAACCCGGCCAAGGGATGTGGAGCATGATGAGCGGCATGAGCCCCGAACACATGAGCGGCATGATCTCCACCGACCTGCTGGGGGATAAATTCCTGCCCAGCCTGAACGCCCAGCTGATCAAGATTAAAAAGTAATCCCCTGCCTTTTTAACCCCATAAAGGCAGACGGAACAGCAAGCAAAAACGCCAGAGCAGCACCCGGTAAGGGTTGCTGCTCTGGCGTTTTTATTCGCGTATTATTGTTATTTTTGTCGTTGTTAATTCTTTTTTTCCTGTGCGTCCGGTTTTGCGGCAAAAAAGTGTCTCCCCTTTTCTGCCCCGGCTGCATCCATAGGGTACGGGGCTTTGATGCACCCATCCTCAAAACGCAAAATTACCGTGCAGCAGGTCAGCAGCAAATCGCACTGGCTATGGCGCATCCGGTAGAACGCTTTTATGCTTTTCCCTCTCGCCCGCTTATTTGGCGCAGGTCAAATCGCTTGCCTTGGCCACATAATCAAACAGGCCATCGTTCTTTTCTTCCAGTGCCTTGATTATGTGATAGGTATACTCGTTATACGGCGTGGGAATGCCAAGTTCCTGCCCCATCCGCATCAGCGCACCGGAGAACATGTCAATTTCGGTGTGCCGCCCGGCATCCAGATCCTGTAACGTGGAATAGCGCGTTGCAGGTGGGACCAGGCTGCCATGGCGGGAACTTGCATCCACCTTGCTCAAATCAATGCCCTTTGCCACGGCAATGGCCTCCAGCTCATGGCACAAACCATCGCTGATGGCTTTCATGTGGGCACTGCTCTGGTAACAGCCAACGCCCGCGCCCAAAATGGCCTGCGGCAGATTGTTGCAGACATTCAGGCGGAACTTGCTCCAGATTTCTTCCTTAATATATGGGGTAACGCGGGAATGAATGCCCGTACCGGCAAGCAATGCTTCCACCGCCTGCACGCGCTCGCTTTTCAGCGGTGCGGCAAGCTCGCCATAGATAATGCCGATGGTGGTTTCGGGGTTGAAGTGGTAGCCGTCGGCTTCCTTGTGGGAGGCCACCTTGATGAGTGAGGGCAGAACATGTTCCGCACCGATTTTGGCGGCGATGATTTCCTCACTGTCCACACCGTTCATCAGGCTCATCACGGTGGTGTTGGGGCCAACGGCGGCGGCAATGCTGTCCAGTGCGCCGGGCAGCGCACCGTATTTCAGCGCAACCACCAATAGATCCACGCCGTTTGCTTCCTGCGGGGTCCAAACCTGCGGGCGGTAGGTGGTGCCGTTGATGGTGATTCCCTGTTGTTTCAGCCGTTCGGCACGCGGGCCTTCGGCAATTACAGCAAGGCGAATATCCTTGCGGGAGCTGAGTCCCCAGATGACATAAGAGCCGACTGCACCGGCCCCCAGAACAGCAACAGATTTGATTTGCATGTTTCCCTTTCCCCTTTCGCCTGCAGTACTTTTTCTATTCCCGCGGGTAATCGTTGTATTTCTTTGGGGCTATTGTACCATACAGGAACGCTTTGGTTCAATTACTGCTCCATCGTATAGCTGACCCGATACTGGCCGGAGCCCACTTGGGCGGTAGGGCATCCGTTTTGTTCCGCAAAGGTCAGGCCGTCCGTTTCCAGCAGCTTGGCACCGGGTTCCAGGCAGATTTTTGCCGCTGCATTGGGTGGAATTGCCGCCGTAACGGTGATTTTCCCGTCATCAACTTGCCACTGCAGGGCATAGCGGCCAAAGGGAGTCTGGTGCCAGGCCTGGGCCCAGCGCAGCCCGCCACCGGGACGCGGGGCCAGCCGTGCGGCGCAAAAACCTGCCGTGCCCGGCTGCTGGCCAATACCGGCACACTCGCCGTACAGCCATGCCCCCACCGCGCCGTATGCGTAATGGTTGAAAGAGTTCATCCCCGCGGACCACATCGTGCCGTCCGGGCGGCGGCCATCCCAGTGTTCCCACACAGTGGTGGCCCCCTGCAGCACCTGATACAGCCAGCCGGGGTAATCTTTTTTCAACATCAGGTCATACGCCTGCTGCCAGCAGCCATTCTGGCTGAGCGCCGCGCAGAAATACGGTGTGCCCAAAAAGCCGGTAACCAAATGCCCGTTTTGTTGTTCCAACAGTTCCAGCAGGCGCTGGATCGTTTTCTGCTTCCACTTTTGCGGGGTCAGGCCAAAACGCAGGGCCAGAATATGGGCTGTCTGGGTCTGGGCGGTCATTGCACCATCCAGAGTAAAAAAGTTTGCGGCAAAATCTTGGGCTGCCTGGCGGTGAACCCCCGCGTAAAGCTCTGCATCCTGCCGGTTGCCCAGTACCTCCGCCGCCAGCGCCAGCAGCTGGGCCGAAAGCGCATAGTACGCCTGGCTGGTCAGCGCCGTGGGGGTTGCGCCAAAATAACTGCCCGGTTCGGCGTCCAGCGCCACCCAGTCGCCCAGCTGCATCTTGAAATCAAACAGACCGTTTTGGGTGTTGGCGCGCATAAAATCCACCCAGCGCTTCATGCTGGGGTACTGGCTGCGCAGAATGGTATCGTCGCCATACATCTGGTACAGCACCCAGGGGATCACAGTCGCGGCATCGCCCCAGCCGGAAGCGCCATATGGGCAGTTTTTCATCAGCCAGTTGGCCTCGGTGTGGGTTTCCTCAATATTGGGCACCACATTGGCCACGCCGCCGTCCGGCAGCTGGTCCACGGCAAGGTCTTTCAGCCACTTGCTGTAAAAAGTCCAGGTATCGGCCAGCCAGCAGGCGGTCTCGCAAAAAATCTGTGCATCGCCGGTCCAGCCAAGGCGTTCATCGCGTTGGGGGCAATCGGTGGGCACATCCAAAAAGTTGCTTTTCAGCCCCCACAAAATGTTATGGTTCAACTGGTTCACCAGCGGTTCGGAACAGGTAAACTCCCCCGCCGGCTGCATGGCGCTGTGCAGTACGCAGGCGGTAAAATTGGCCGGTTCCGGTTTTCCCGGCCACTGCACCACCAGCGCATAGCGGAATCCCATATAGGTAAACTGCGGCTGCCAGGTCACCGTTTGGCTGCGGGCAAAGGTATATTGCATGGTGGTGCGGGCTTTGCGCAGGTTGGCCAGGTAGGGGTTGCCATCGGCGTCCAGCTCCTCAAAGCAGCGCAGTTCAGCCGCCTGCCCGGCTGTACCCTGCACGGTAATTTCCACCCGGCCCGCCATGTTCTGGCCAAAATCCACCACTGTGCTGCCATCCGGCGCGGTAAACACCCGCTGCGCCGGGATGCGCTGCTGCACGCATACCTTGCCTGCGGCCTGGGCGGCCAGTTTGGCGGCAGGGTACGGCACGGTGTGCACGGCGTGCCAGCGGCCTGCGGGGGTGTTTTCCGGCGTTTCGCATTCGGCCCAGTGGGGCAGTTCCAGCGCGGCATCGTATGCTTCTCCGTGGTAAATCTCTGAGAATATCACGGGTGCCTTTGTTCCCTGCCATGCTGGGCCGGTGTTCACGGTTTCACGGGTGCCATCGGCATACACAAGGGTCAACTGCATGGCAAAGGCGGTGGTATCGCCATAGTTGTTGCGGGAGCGGGTCAGGCCCATCACACCCTTGTACCACCCGGCCCCCAGCATTGCCCCGGCCATATTGAGGCCGGGGTGCAGCATGGCAGTGACCTCATAGGTCTGGTAGAGCAGGCGGCGGTTATAGCTTGTCCAGCCGGGGGTCATCTCATCGGTGCTGACCTTTTGGCCGTTGAGATAAACATTATACAGCCCCAGCGCCGTGGTGCAGGCATATGCGGCCCGCAGCCCCGGCTTTACGGTGAACGCCGCGCGCACCATTGTACCGGCGGAGGATTTCCTGCAGGTTTCGGGGGATTCCGCGCTCACAAACTCGGCTTTCCACTCGGCTGCCGGGTCCAGCAGGGCGGTGATGAACACCGCCGGTTCGCTCCACAGGGTCTGCTGGGGGCCAGCAGCGGTATCGGCCCAAACCTGCACACGGGCGTAATATTTTTGCAGCGATTGCAGCGTCAGGCCCGCCGCGTGCACCGCGGTGGAGTTTCCGGTTTCACAGGTTTCATCGTACAGCAACGCGGCAAAATCCGCGGTCAGGGCAACTTGCAGGCGGTACTGCGTCTGGCGGATGTTCCGGCAGTTCCCTTCTAGCTGCCAGCCGAACACGGGGGTATGGTCCAGCCCAACGGGGGTCCGCTCATGGTCAAACCAGAGGCCGGTCACAGTCAGCATGGTTCACTCCCCCTTTTGCGCCATATACTGGGCAAACAACGCCAGCTTGGCGTACAGATCATCCAGGATCAGACGGCTGTCGATCCCCTTATACACCCGGATGGGCCGATTGCGGCCGATGGCGGCATAAGTCTGGTCCGCCGTTACATAGGGCGCGGGCACCCAGTCAAACTGGAAGCGGTGTTCATACAGCAGCAGGCCGGGGGCGGGGTTATCGCCCAAAACCCAGCTTTCGCCCGTGCGGAACGCGCTGGCGCGGGATTCCGGCGTTTGGCTGTAAGCCACCAGCTGGTCAAACAGGTAGCGGCCCACGGCTCCCTGGGGGCGCACACGGTATTCCAGTTCCGCCATACTGACCGGCATCATCTCGTACACATTTTTGGGCACCTGCCACACCGGCATGGTACTGCCAAACACCACGTTGACGGCGTTGACATCATTGCCCAGGTTGAACTCGTCAAAGCTGCGCTTGGTGTTGACGTATGCCAAAAACACAATGGCGTACAGCGCCACAACCGCCATCAGCAGCAGCGGCATCAACCGTTCGCCCAGGTTTTCCAGGATCATGGCCCGGTCAATGGTAGATACGATGTAGAAATCCGGGTTCTGGTAGCTTTGCCAGTTCAACAGGCAGTCCCGGTCATCCAGCTTGATCCAGAACTCGTGCTCCTGTTCCGCCGTGTTCCCTGCCCCGCTCAGCGTTTTGCCCATCAGGTTTTGCAGCTCTTCCGTCGCGCCTGCGTCCCCTGCCTTTGCCAGCAGGCGGCCGCTGCCGTCAACCAGGTACAGGTGCTGGTTATCGGACGGGCGCAGCACGGCAATTATTTCCTGCAAGTGGCTGATGTTCAGGGTAACGGCCACACAGCCTTCCATCGTCAGCATCCGGGCGCACACTACCAGCTGCCTTCTCTCGCTGGCTTTGCCTGCGTTCACCACCACCGGGGCAATGCAGGTGCGCTCGGTATCCGGCATAGAGGAATACACGCTGTACCAGCCGCTGTAATCATCCGCCGAAAGGTTGACCAGCCCGCTGGACGTCAGCGCACGGTCGTACCCATCCATATAGATCAGAACCGAATCCACGTAATCATACGCGTTGGTCATGCTGTTCAGTGAGGATACCAGGCTGCGCAGGTAGATGGCATCGGTGTAAGAAAGGCTTTCCCTTTTCAGAGCTTTGTTCAGCACCATGTTGGTGCGGGTCATGCCAGTCATGTAGCTGTTCTGCGCCAGGACCGAATCCAGCACCAGCGAGATGTTGGAGCGCACAGCCTCAATACCGCGCTCATTGTCCTGCGTCATACGGTGCATCTGGGTCACAAGGGTCATGTAGGTGGTAACGGCCACCAGCAGCAGCGCCGGGATCAGCATGACCACCACAAAGTTCCACATGCGCTTCAAAAAGAACTTCCGCTTCATTCCCTTCATAGCGCGGCACCATCCAGGCGGGATTTGCGGTATTCCGATGGGCTCTGCCCATAATACGCTTTGAACGCACGGGAGAAGTTTTTGGGGTTATCATACCCGACATAATAGGCAATATCATAGCTTTTATAGTGGATATCCGCCAGCATCTCACATGCTTTTTCCATCCGCGTCTTGAGCAGCAGCTCCGAAAAGCTGGTTCCGCTTTTTTCCTTGAACACGCGGGAAAGATAAGCCGGACTCAAGGAAACCTTGGCCGCGGCTTCTTCCAGCGTGGCAGTGCGGTAATTATCTTTTAAGTATTGCTGCACATCGTACACGATCTGGTCGTAATAGGCCTTGGGGGCGGTTTCCTGCACGGCGCTGCGGGCATCCAGCCGGGCTTTGACCTTTTCAAAGCATTCCAGCAGGGCGCTGTAGGCCACCGGTTTCATCAGGTAATCCGCCACGCCGTTTTGCAGCGCCGCGCGGAAGTATTCGTAATTGCTGTAGCTGCTGAAAAATATTTTCTGGATGTTGGGGTATTCCATCAGCCGATGGCTCAGCTCCAGGCCGTTCATATCCGGCATTTCAATATCGGTCAGCACCACATCCACCGGGTTTTCGGCAATATATTGCAGGGCTTTGCGTGCGCTGGTGAACACCTGCACCACCTCGAACCCAATGTTCTGCCAGGGGAACAACTGGGCCATTCCGCTGGCAATCTTCTCTTCATCATCAATAATAATCAGTTTATACATCTTGCAGCCCCCATCCGTGTTCAGGGCAAAACCGTTCTTTCTGCCTGCCCTTACACTGGGGCAGACTACCACTTGTATACTAGTATAAAGCCCTTTTGCCCCAAGGGCAAGAAAAAAATCACGGAATGATGGTTAGGGCAATACCGCATAATTCTAAGTGCCGATACGGCGAGCGAGGTGCGGCAGCCGCCGGAGCGGTGCTTAAGCCGTAAGGCGGGAATTGTGCGGTGTTGCCTTAGCTTTTTGCGTATTTTGGGGATACTGTTTGGCGGTTTTGGGGCGGCTTGTGCATCATATTCCAGGGGGTTGAGCGTTTCATTAGGATCGGCGGGTAGCTTTTATTTTGCGAGTGGGTGGTTCGGACGGGGGAACATTCTGGATTTTTGGTGGTTGGAATGATGGCCTGGGATGGATTTTTGTGCAGGGTGGTAGGACGGAATTTTCCCCTGCGGATTATTATATCCCACACATCCACCCCATAAACAACCTGTGGGGCGGGATTTCCCCTTCCCGCTGCGGAGAACCTTGTTGGTTTGTGTTGTGCCCGCTAAAATATTTGCAGGAGACGATGCTTCTCTTGAGGGCAGTTCCCCGCGGGGTGGAAAGATGCCGCGGAGCGGCGGAGAGGACCGGGCGCTGTTTACACCTGTCACCACAAATGCTTGAAGGGTGAATTCCACAGGCTGCCTCTAGGGTGTATCTGAAAAATTCATGTTTTTATGCTGCCCGATTTCCGCGGCGTCCGGCAGTCATTTTCTCCTTGCTACTAACCATTCCGCATTTATTTTGACTGTCTTTCGCCGATGCGAAGGTAATACTTTCTCAAGTTGCAGGCCATCTACTATTGCTTAAATCGTCAAATTATTCCCGCTTGGTTTCCAAAGAGATTCTCTATACCGGAATACAAATTGTATTATTTTATAAGTTTAATACAAAAATAGCGTTGTATTCCCGCCATTTCACATCACGTTTCCACGTTTTTGTCTATCAAGCAGCATGCCAACCTCTGCCCTCGCTCTCTCCATATCAACTTTCGCCTTTCTCCCTATCCCGCCAAATCCCATCGTTCGGTCGGCCGTTTTAATTCCAAATCGTATAATACAGCTCATATATGCCATTTTGTTTTTAGGCAATACCGCACAATTCCCGCCTGACGGCTTAAGCACCGCTCCGGCGGCTGCGGCACGGCATCTGCGTTGCCAAAATGCTCGATAAGACATCCAGTATTATCTGCGCTTTTGGCTTAGCATCTGCCGTACCTCGCTCGCCGTATCGGTACTTAGAATTGTGCGGTATTGCCTTTAGTGTTTTCCTTCTACTCCGCCTGACAGAATAACCAATACCCTGTGTAAAATTGCAACTCTCCCCTTTCGCAGCGTACAGTGTTGCATCTTTACACAGGGTATTACTATCCCTGTCGTATTATAAAAAGGTAATTCACCCTGCAGATTGTTGCCATTTACACAGGTTTCCCCTCTTTTTTGGTTCCCCGCACCTGATTCACCCAAAATCCGCTTTATTTTGCAAACGCTGCATCGCGCTTTTCCTCATGTTTTGCTCTGTAAACCTGTGTAAAATTCCAACATATTTCTCCTTTTTTCCTATTCTCACCTTCTATCCGTTTTGTTGTAATTTCGCACAGGTTTATGTTTTGTAGTATTTTCAGGCTGCTTTGTATACAAAACGGCACCGCGTCTTTCAAAAAACGCGGTGCCGCCTTTGATTTATTCAAGATTTTGAAGTGCTTACTCTGCCGTGCTGTTCTGCTCTGTCAGCCCCGTAAACACCGGGTCGTTCAGCAGCATTCCGGGAACAACATATCGGTAGGTGATTGCCTGCCTGCCGTTGATCACACGCACACTATCGTTGGCCAGTGCCAGCTCTTTCAGGGTTTGCATATCCTCATCGTTCAGATAGATGGAGATTTGCTCCAGGCCAGATGTCTGCTTATATTTTGTCCCGTTTGTAACGGGAACATAGCGGCTGCTGACGGGGTTCAACTCGTAATTCTGCACCCCGCACAGGCGCGCTTTCGCAGCCTGTTCATGGATCAGCTCCGATGTCAGGGTGCCCAGCCGCGTGCCGCGCCAGTCCGCTTCGCTTTGCAGCACTGCCCGCACAGCCAGGTGCAGCCGGATGACAATTCGCTGTTTCATATTGTGGATTCCTATATTCCTATTTGCATGGATTTTTGTTGTTTGCTGCTTTCGTGGATCTGGATTATTCCACAGCATCAATCAGTGTTTTCAGCTCCTGCGCTGCCGCAATCAGCTCCTGCATCTGGTCCGACATTGCTTTGCGGTCCTCTGCCGTATAACTGCGGATCTTAGCTTCAATATTTTTTGCCGCTGCAATTTTACGCAGTTTGCGGGCCGTGGTAGGCAGCTTGGCCGAAATAAAGTTGTGGTCTTTATCTACTGCCGCCGCCTTGTTTTCCTGCGTCTTGGCCTGACCGATTGCATCCTGTGCATTTTGCAACGCAGCTGCAAATACGCTCTCGCGCTCCTGCATGCTGCGGCGTTCCACTGCTACATCCAGCATGGCGGTGGTCAATGCGTCCTTAATGGCGCGGCGCTCATGGCTGCGTGGGTCAAGGGCTGCGATTTTCAAAAACACCGCGGCTGCACGGGCCTGTTCTTCCAGGGTCAGGCGGAGATAGGTTTCGCACTCGGCTCGGTTCAGGAATTCCTCATCCAGCAAGCGGCGCAGGTCAGGGTTGAGATCATTCTGAATCGAAAGCGCCTTATCAATCGTGCGGGAATTCAGCGGGCTGACCTCTTTCAGCGCTTTTTTCGCTTCCGCTGCGCTCAGGTTATACGGTGCTTTCTGCAGGTTTTCCACAAAACGCGCCGCCGCCTGGCGCATCACACGTTCATTGCTGATTCCGCCGCGCACTTGCAGGTTTGCGCTGTCAATATACACAACTTTTTCGTTTTCCGTCAAGTTGCGCACCACTTTGCACTGCACTTTCTGCCATTCACTCATGCGGTTCGGCAGCTGCTTTTCTTCCTGCTCGCGTTTATCCTGCTCCACCAACAGGCGCAGCGCACGCAGGCGGCGCTCGCCGGAAAGCAGCACATATTTTCCGCCAAAACCGGTCTTAGGGAACACAACCAGGTTGTGCAGCAGCCCCGCGCGGCGGATATCATCGGCCAGCAGCGCAATATCTTCCTCGGTATCCAGCTCACGGTAAAGGGCATTATCCGGGTTTTCTTCAATATCATTGATATTGATCTCGCTGTATTCACCGCCCGGCTCCTGGTCGCCGCGCGCGATCTTACTTAATGCTGCTTCGTTTACTTTAAAGCCTTTCTTCTGCAATCGGTCCAGTTTGCTTGCCATCACTCTGCCTCCTGTTCAACGCGCGTTTTCAGCTCGGCATACACCTTTGCATAATCCTTTGCCGGGTTGCTGCTGCGTGCACATAGCACAACCGGCGCACCAAGGCGGGTGCTATCCTTTACAGCCTGTCCCTTACGGATTTCGGCAGCAAACAGCTTGCTGCCCAGCTGGCTTTCCCGCAGTTCATTGCGGATCACTTCGGTCAGGGCAGTTTTTTCCACCATAGTCAGGATAATGCCCAAAACATCAATTTTTTCGCCCTCATCGTGCTCCAACTGCTGGCACATGGCCACAGTGCGGTACACACTGTCACGGCTGTAGTCATCGCACACGCAGGGGATCAGCACAAAGTCACTGGCCATCAGGGCGTTGGTCACCATTACATCGCGGGACGGCGGGGTATCGATCAAAATATAGTCGTATTCGCCGGCAACCTGTGCCAGGCACATGGCCAAAAACATATTGATACTGGTGCTTTCGGACTGTTCCAGGATTTGCAGCTGCTTGGCCGCCATTGGGGTGTTGCCATTTGCCGGAATTATATCAATATTATCAAACTGCGTGCGGGAAATATAGTTCTGCGTGCCGCTGATGCCATAGGCACGGAACATATCATACACGCCAGCGCGGTCAAAAGTATTATCGGTTACACGGGCGCCCGTCAGGGTATAGGTACAGTTGCCCTGGGCATCCATATCCACAACAAGCACCCGCTTGCCGTCCTGCGCCATCAGCGCCGCTAGGTTGCAGACGGTAACGGTTTTTCCCACGCCGCCTTTTTCAATGCAGACTGAGATACAATATCCCATTGTTTTCCTCCTTGCGAGCGCCTTTGTGTAGGCATCTCTTCGTTGCTGTTGGTTAATTTTTGCCTTTTGTTCGGTTCTTTTTGTAGTACCGCACGCCGGTATCTTAATCTAAGGCAGCACTGCGGGTTGCAAAAACGGGCACCCCATGCCATGCGGCATCTCTTCGTTGCTGTTATAGCTTCTATTATATCATATGCTTCGCGCGTGTCAACGGATATTTTGACGATTATTATGCAGGCATCTCTTCGTTGCTGTTCACGCTTTTTCTCTGCCGTTTTTCCTTCCCATCCTTCTTCACTTCATCCAGGCATTCCCGCTCACCTGCCTTCATTCTCACCTATTATCCCAGGGTGTATCTGAAATCAAAAAACGCCGGATATTTCCATTTCTCAGCTGCACCCAACAAAAAAGCAGCGGCCAGCAATCTGCCAGCCGCTGCTTACCTTATTATAATAGCGCTCCCGGATTATCCGCTCCGCTTCATCTCAATTACTCTTCGCTGTCATCCGGGATATCTTCCTCAAAAGCATCCATCCAGCTTTCGTTGTGCCACTTATCTTTTTCACCTTTTTCCTTGGCGGCAACCTTCTGCCGTTGTGCCTGGTCGTTCATTATGGTGCCGATCGGGTTCAGCGCGCGTTCTTCAATAATGTGGTAGAACAGCCCCATCGGGTTATTCACGTTGGGGTCCTTGGCGGCCTTTGCCCAGAACACATCAAAGTCCAGTTCATGCGCCATAGCTTCCATCAACGGGGTCAGGCTGCCATACTTTTCAATCACTTCATTCATGCAGGCCAGGTAATGCAGCCGCATTTCGTCTTTCAGCCCATTGCGCAGGCTGGAAGGCGATGGCACGCACCGCGCTGCCAGGTGGCGGTAAATTTCGTGGTAAGCGCCGCGCTGGCCGCTCGTCAGCGTCTTTTCCAGGTATCCATCATCTACAAACTTTGCAAACTCTTTTCGCATATCCTGCCGTTTTACAATCGTTTCGGGGATCAGCTCTACCTTGGGCGGCTCTGGCTCCGGCAGCGTTTGCTGCACCGGCTCGTCCATCACATGGTACTCCGCTTCCAACAGCTCCTCTTTGGGTTCTGCTGCCGGCTTTGCCTTGCGGAAAATATAAATGCGATAGTTATCCATATCCTCGCGCAGCACCTTGTTCAGGTACCGCGCCGGGCTGCGCATCGTCTGCGACCGGGGAATGATCTCCTGTGCATAGCGGGGTGCCACACCGGCCAGCCAACTGGTCAGCCCGCCGCAATCCAGGATGATGGCATTCATCTTTCCAAACACCGTTTTGTTGCCGCCGTCCTGCTCGCCATCGCCTGCCTGGATGGTGCAGCAGGCATCTGCCAACACATCAATGATCACTTCCACCGCGTGCAGCTCTTCGGGCGTAATCTCCGCGCGCAGCTGATCCATGCGCGCTTTCACAACAATTTCCTCCCGCAGCTCGGTGCGGTGGCGTCCAAAGGAATAGGGAATCGTTGTTTCCGGTGCCGAAACATAATCAAAGGTGATCACGCTGGGGTCATCCAGCAGCGAATCCTCAATCGCCACGGTGGGGCGGCCCTTCTTTTTGCTCTTTTTGCGCACTGTGCTGTTGATGCTGTCCAGGTTGGCCTGTGCGGCGGCATCATCCACCGGGTCAATCGTTACCACCAGCGAAAGAACCTTCTGCCCCTTTTTTTCGTACACATCGTAATTAAAAATAATATCCGTCTTTTCGTTAATTTCCGCCTTTGCCTTTTCCAGTGCCAGGCGGCGGAAATCCGACCATCGGTTGGCCGTATACGAAAGCTGTTCATACAGCATGCTCAGGTTCCATACCAGCGGTTCCCCGGCCGCTTTCTTTTTCAGGTACAGGCTCTGGTAGCTCTTGCACAGCTCGTAAATGCGGATGGAATAGGTGGACCGCATCAGCATGGTGTAGGTCACATCCATGGTGGTATACAGGGTTTTCAGCTGCACCAGGTGCGGTTTCAGCACCGGATCCAGCGTGATGGTCATGCGCGCGCGGCCCTCATCAATGCGCACTTTATCGATCCAGCGGAATGTTTCCACCGTGGAAGTTCCGTTATTCTTGATCCACTGGATGGGCGCGTTGGCCAGCTCCTCAATATTTTTGCGCACCTGCTTGTACAGCGCCCCGCTGTGCGGGTCCATGCCGGTCATCTTAATAAAATCATAAATGCTCAGCTCATAAGAGGGCAGATCCGTATCCTCCGGCTTAATCATCGAAAAAATATGCAGCATCAGGCGCTGCTGGCTCAGCGTCAGGTTGTTGCGCGTCATCTGTACAAGGTCATTGGATTTGCGAACGATGGTCTGGTCCCCGCGTTCTTCAAACGTAACGACAAACGGATCATCTTTTTTCTGTTTACTTGCCGCCATAAGCAGGGGCCTCCTATATCGGTTGCTGTATCCCGGGTGGTCACGCACATCATGCTAAACATTATAGCACATCCTGTTGTCCAGCGCAAGAATTGCAAATTTACACAGGGTTTCACCGCCATTACCCTGTGCAAAATGCAACACCCGCGTTGTGGTTTGCCATATATCCTGTGGGGGTTGCAGCCCGGGTGCAGGTTACACAGGGTTTTATTGTGCTTTTCTGTCCTGCTGTTTCAGGGTTCTGTAACCTGATGGAATGGCAACACCAATTTTTTCCCGTTCTCCCCCATCTCACGGCTTACCTCTGGTTGTTATTATGGCTTAGATGTTTAGTTCTATATTAGTAATAGGTAGAGCCTGTGTAATTTAACAACGCAAACCTGTGTGTTCAACCAACTGCAGCCTGTGCATTCCACCACCATTTTCCTGTGCGGAAAGCAACCTGCGTAAAGTTGCAAATAAGCCAAAAACAGCCAAACCTGTGTAAATTGCAACACGGGGAACGGGCCTATCCTGTGTGGTTTTCCAACAGGTACGCGGGTCACGGCAGGGCAGGGGAGCGGGAATACCCTGTGTAAAATGCAACTGTTCCGGGGGTAACCTGTGCGTTTTTCCAACGGTAAGCGGCATAGGGAAACAAGGCAATCCTGTGCGTTTTTCCAACACGTTTCGGGAATGTTCGGCACAGAATGAGGGCAATACCCTGTGCAAAATTGCAACAGCTCACAGCTGCTTCAAATAGATCAGTTGCAAATTTACACAGGGCAGCACCCCTTATATTATAAGGTAAGTGCCGCACAGAATGGCGCGTGAGGGGTTGCAGTTTACACAGGATAGATTGAAAGCTGGGAGCTGGAGGTGTATCTGAAAACAAAGAAAAAGCTCGTCTATTTCAGTAAACGCAGCCGGATTTTGTGCTTGCGAAAGATCCGCTATTTTCGTTGCTCTCAGATGCACCTCAGGAGCTGGCGCAGATAGAGATCGGCAAGGGGAAACCGGGAATCAGGGGCGGGGCAGGGGGGACAAAAAAGCGAATGGCATATCTGCAGCAAACCCGCACCCGCCGCCGCAAACACCGCAAACCGTTTGCAGGGGCGCGGTGTACCCATCGCGCCGCAAAAAAACGGGAACCGTGCGCCGCAAACCTGCCATCCCTCCCACAAGGCGCCCACCCAGCCGCCATGCCCCGCCGCAAACAGGCGCATGCGAAACAAATAATTGCGCAAAAACAGGAAAATGCAACAAAAAAGGCGAATTTTGCCGCAAAGTTGCGCTCTGTATGCGCAGAGGATCATAAACGCGCGGTCAAAGTATATAAAAGGGACCGCTGCCAAAAAGAACATCAGGAGTAAATTATACAAAGGCTTTGAACACATTGTATAATTGGAGAAAAACGCAATCAGTAAAAGTGCCGAAAAACAGGAATTTGCGTGGATTGTATTGTCTTTCTGGTGTAAAGGTGCTATATTAAGAAAATAAAAAGTAAATGCGCAATGAGAAGACTCGATGCGGTTTTTTTTTTGAAAACAACATGGCAACGGTTGCGCAAGTAAAAGAAGCTGACTTCCTTTACTCTTTCACAGGGATCCCCTGTGGAACAATGTGCTTCCATCAAGCCAGCGCGAAAGACGGGTGAGCAGATTGAATAGAACAGGAAAAAACACAACAGGTTGGGCGCGCCGGCTGACAGCGCTGCTTGTCACCGCTTGCCTGGTTATGGCAATGGCCCTGCCTGTATACGCCGAGGAGGATCCTCTGCCCGACGCACCTGGCGAAGTAGAGCTGCTGAAGGATGAGCAGGAAACGGCCTCCGGGGAGGATACCGCTCTGCCGGAGCAGAACGCCGCCACCCCGGTGCCGGATGCCGCCACCCCGGAACCGGAACAAAGCGCCGAGCCGGAGCAGCCCGCCCCGACCGAAACGCTGGAGCCCACGGCAGAACCAACCCCGACCCCGGAACCGGCAGCCACCGCAACGGCCACCCCTGTGCCGACCGTGACCCCCACCGCCACCCCGGAACCGACCGAACAGCCGCAGAAGATGTACGCCGCAAGAAGCGTGGATAACGTGCAGGCAGCTAGTGAGCAGGAAGCGACAGATGGATTCACGGTTTACTTTGCAGTAAATAGTAGTAACACAATTAATAATAACACAATTGCTGATACAGATGTTATTAGGTTCAATGGGCAAATAGATAATAGCAGTACTTGGTGTACACATCCAATGGAAAAAACAACCATCAAAACAAGTGATGGCCGCACAATCTATGCATTGAGGAATTGTACTGATGCTTCGGGCAATAAATTTACAACGATTCAGATTCAGCTATTGGATAGTAATGGAGGATGGAAAGCTGAGATAGTGGCAACATCTGGTAACGCTATTAGTTACTACAACCTCAAAATGTATGATGCGAAAGATGGAACATGGACAGACGCATCCACTTTAGAGGGCTACAAACACTTTGCAGGCAAACCCATCAAGTTCGAAAACCGCAGTACAGCTGATTTAACGAGCGTAAAGGCAAATTTCTATATCCCTGATGAAAAAAGTGAAACCTTAACATTGGTTAATGATGGCTCAGAAGCTAAACCTGTTGCTAAGGAAGAATTCGTTACTTTTACCATCCCAGACGTGGAATGCTCTTATGTTCGGTTTACATGGGTTGAGGACGGTGAAGAAAAATCCAGCAAATTCTATAACTTCTATAACGAATCTGTTAGTGATGATAAAGAATCCTTTATGTACAGTGAAACAAGTGACTGCTTTATCTATACTGGCGCAGACAACGTAAGATGGGGTAGAGAAAACTCTTTCCGTATCTATTACGATGCTACTTTCTCAAAGCTGCCAACAACAGGAAGAAATGATACTGACGGCGACTATTCAATCCCCAAAGCCGGTCAAAGTACGGTTTACTACCGCATAAGGAAACAAGGCGAAACTGGCAAAAACGGCACAATGAGCCGGATTAAGGGCACAGATTACTATGTAGCAGATGTGCCGGATGGCTATACCGAAATCGTATTCTCTTCGTATCCGTTGAGTGACGATAATAAACTTGCAACCTGCGGCGACAGTACAAATTGGGAAGCCATCCCTGAAAACTATACGGAACCGTGCTTCTATGCGGATACGAATGACGATGCAGTATATCACAAAGGCCCACGTGGCGGCTACTGGGCTCCAAAAGGTACCAAGCGTGATGCCGAAGAGTGGAAGAATCGTGATGCCGAAGCGGGGAAAAAAACTCCAATAGTAGATATTGCATCCGCTCCTTTTACGGAAGATCCAAACACAAAGTATGTTACCAGTACGCTGTATGACTATTATACAGATTATGAACTGAACGGCAAGAACCGTGATAATTACATAGATAATGATAATAAAGCTAGTCACCGCAACTGGGTAACCTTCCGTGAATTTGATCAGGCGCTGAGCGATTACTACAGCAACAGTGGTACTACTGTTCCTTATCCTATGTACACAGGCCAGTTCCAGCCTGATGCAGTGGGTGCGGACGGCAGAGAATGGGGAATTCGCTTTAGTGAGATTGCCGATAAGCTGAATTTGTACGGCTACACAGATAAAAACCTGTTTATGGCCGTCAACAACTCGACAAGCGATAGAAACGGCAAGGGTTTAGGGCAAAATGATGAAAAGCTGTACGACGAAACCTTCCAAGGCTTGGCTGGCCCTGAATTAAAAAACGGCAAGCCTATAATGAACGGCACCACCGATCTTGCTATGCCGTTCTTCAACGAAGAATTCCTGCAAGGAGAAAACTCCAAAAAGGCAAAACTTGGCAATGTCTACAAAGAGGTTTCTTTCCCCTTTACACAAGATGAAGTCTTTAAAGAATCGGACGCTACCAATGCCAACGAAAAAGGCGTCAAGTACTGGTACTTCGATAGTGACAAAACGACACTGTATCTGAAAAACGATCCAGATAATGGGGGTTACTTCCTACAGAAGCAAAATGCACTGGAATCCAAGTCCAAAAACCTGAAGTCTGATTCTACGCCTGTAGAGGTAAAAAACGAGAAAGGAGAGACGGTTAAAAACGAGAAAGGAGAGCCGGTTTATACCTACGGCTTCTTCCCCTTCAACAGCGGGGCGAGTGAAAAACAGGCTTCTACTTATAACTATGGCTTTGGTGCTAAGCTGCAATTCCAGTTTACCCTGACAAGCGATGGTACAGTAAAAGATGATAATAACAAAAACATCCCCATCAAGTTCTTCTTCTCCGGCGATGATGACGTCTGGGTCTACATTGACGGTAAGCTTGCACTGGATGTTGGCGGTGACCACGGTAAAGCTTCTGGCCTGCTGGAGTTTGGCGCGGACGAGAACGGAAACAACTACACCTCGTATGTCAGCGACATCAAGGCAAGCAACAACACGGTTTATGATTCTGTCGAAGACAAAACCGTAACGTATCTGGGTAACAAAATCACCTTTAAGTACAAGAGCAAGGAAACAACAACGTTGAAGCCCGGCACCCACACCCTTACCATGTACTATATGGAACGCGGTATGTGGGAGTCCAACATGGCGGTGGCGTTCAACTTCCCGGATAATAACGAGCTGCAGGTTCAAAAACAGGTCGTTCTGAAAAACGTTGATCCGGAGTTCCAAAAATGCTTTACAGACAAGAAAATCTTCAACTTCACCATCAAGAACCAGGCAACCCATTATGGAACAAAAGATGCCGCTGGCCCGGATGAAAGCGGAACTCAGTCCCAAAAGGTGGATTTGACTGAGAAAGGTGGTAACACGTTTGAACCCGCAACCAAACAAACCGAATCAAACAAAGGCGACTACATTTTCGAGTTGGCTACAAACCCCCATCCAGATCCCGGGCAAGATACCAAAAAGGTCCTTCACTGGTACGCACGCTATATGGATACGGAACCCGTCAGTAATGCGCGTAAGCAACGTTATGGCATCCTGACGCTGAATAACCCCATCGATATCAAAGACATGCGCTTCCTTACGTTCCAGGTTTACGTTTCCCAAAAAGATGGTAGTGACCTTTCCCTCAACAACCTGTATCTGGAACTGCTGGATGATAAAAACGTCCAAAAAGGCAGCCTTGGCACAACAGGCATTAACGGCGCAACGTATGGCTCGGTCGAAGTGACGACAGACCAATGGGTCACCGTAAAGCTGGACCTGCACAAGATGAAAGCGCAGGACGGTTTTAACGGCAAGGTCAAAACCATCCGCGTGGGCGATAACTATAACCGTAACATCTACTTCAGGAACTTTACCTTCATTCCCAAAGCGGTGCCAAGTACGATGTCCGGCTTTACAACCGATCAGAAGGAAATCCCGGATTACAAATCCGCCACAACCGGTCAGCTGGAAAACGCCGAAAACGCACAGTACACCTCCACCATGGACACAGACACCCAGTTGGTGGACGAGGGCGGACGCTTTGTTCTGGAAGCTGGAGAAACCGTTACCTTCAGCGACCAGTTCCGCCGCGGCAGCTACATTTCGCTCAAAGAGGAACTGAACCAAAGCCTGTACGACACCACATGGACGGTGTACGAGAACGGGCAGGCGGTTACTTCGACGAATCCGACGAGTACGGGTAGTGCATCACACGTAATACTCGGAGAGGACAGGCAGCTGGATAGCAAGCACTCCCCCGCCCAAGAAGGCCCCGATGATGGCCGAACGGAAGTTTATGTCAATGATGGAAAAGTAAATAATAAGGGCTACACGGAGAGCAAAAAGCCCACTCCCGACAACACCATCGTCTTCCGCTCCTATAAGAATCCGGACGATACAAGCTCGCTGACAAAGCTAAAGGTAAAATACGTCAACACCGTCAAAACCGGCGGGCTGAAAATCGAAAAGCGGGCCGCAGACGGCGAAAACTTGACCGGAACCTACAAGTTCAAAGTTACCTTTAATAATGTTGGCGGTGAGGGTCTGGAAACAACAGAGCCCATCGAAAAGTATGTTGAAATCAAAATGGGCGAAAATGGCGACCACACCGGAACCATCACCGGCATCCCCGTTGGCACCCGCTATACCATCGAGGAAGTCGGGGAAGTCAAGAGCGCCGATGGTAGCACCGTTGATGGTGCCAAACTGCAAAGCGTAACCGTTCCGGATAGTTGCAGATCCGCCCATCTGATCAAAAACAACACCATGGTGGAAGGCGTGATTGAGAAGAGCAAAGATCCGAACAATCCGGAACTTACCGCAATCTTTACCAACACCAAGCGCACACTGATCAACATTGAGTTCGATAAGCTCTGGAAAGATGCAAATGGTAAGGACGATCTTAGCACTGCGAACCAGCCGGGACAAATCTACATCCAGCTCCAGCGCCGCCTGGCAGGTGAAAAAAAATGGACACTGGTAAAGTACCCGGCTAACAGCACGAAAGACTATTTTACCATTACCCCCAAAGATAAAAATGGCTGGAAGTATACCTTTAGCGGTTTGGATCAGTACCAAATCAATGCTGACGGCAGTCAAGCCAATTATGAGTACCGCATTGTGGAAGGTACGGTGGACGATGAAGGCAACTTTGCCGAGGTAAAGCCGAACGAAACCATTACGATTAAAGGCAATACGTATGTTGTAACGGCTGAAGCGGAAGCAAAAATCAGCGAAGGAGATAGCACAAAGCAAACCACAGCCACAGTCAATGGTGGAACCATCACCGGCGACAGCGGCACGATTGTGCTGACCAACAAGCTGCAGAACCCGAAGTTTGTACTGGATATCATCAAGAAGGACGCGGAAAAAGGCGAAAATGACAAAGAGGTGCCCTTGGGTGGTGTTGAGTTCAAGCTGGAAAAGCTGGTCGAAACAACCGAAGGAAAAACGCAGGTAGATACTACCTATACCGGTACAACGGACGACAACGGCAAAATAACCCCGAACCCGTTCACAAATCTGGAACCCGGTACATACCGCCTGACGGAAACCAAGGCACATCCGGGGTACAACCTGTTGGCACAGCCAATTGTGATCGAATTTACCCAAGCCGGCACGTGTTCTATTGATGGGCAGGTAATTAAGGTCGGAGACAAGTTTACGAAGTCCGACAACACCTACACCATGACCCTTACCGTTCTGAACCGTAAAACGCCTGAGCTGCCCCACACGGGTGCAGACGCGCCAAGCCTGTGGCTGCTGATCGGCATGCCGCTGGCGGTGGCAGGGCTGTTGATATTCACATTCCGCTACAACAGGAAAGGGGGCCGGCGACATTAACCATCCCCCGGAAACCCAGCAACCCCCAGGATGCAGGGCCTGCCCGCCCGTGCGCGCCCGTTTACGGCAGGGCGCAGCCATAAGCCGGGGTGTATAACTGAAAAGCGGAAAATATCGCCTGTTTCTATAAGCGCAGCCGGATTTTGTGTTAAGAAGCCTTGGGGTCCGGAAAGGATTCCGGCGGCTCTTTGCCTTACATCCTGCTTGTGGCTGCGAAATATCCGTTATTTCCTTTGGTTTCAGATGCACCTTAAGCCAAGTGGGCAAGCGGCCCAGTTTTTCCTCCTTTTTTCTTCACGGCACAGTGCGGGCGGCGCGGCAGCGTTTCCCCGCTGCAGCGCCCCGCACTGCACGCCGTGCTGATGCAGAACCCTTAAGCCGGGCGGCCCCGCCGCCCATCCGATGATGATTTTTTTAAGAGAAGAGGTACTGAAATGAAAAAAGCAAAACGTTTTCTCACAGGCCTGTTGAGCGCCGCCCTGGCCCTCAGCCTGTGCGCTATGCCAGCAATGGCAGCGGACAACGGTGAAACACCGGCGACAACACCACCACAGGATGTTTGGACGCAGGATACCGGTTCCATTACGATTCATAAGTATGAGTACAATGGCCAGGTAAAGCCGGACAGCACTGGTGAAGAGAACGATGTAAATAACCTCCCCGATGGTGCTACACCATTGGAAGGTGCAACGTTCAGCATTTATAAGGTTATGGACCGTGCCGCGCTCCGGAATTACTATGACGGTACGGATGGCCAAACAAAGGTTACAGTCGATACATACCTGAACGACACCAAGGATGCGATTAAATCTAATGAGAGCTATTCCACTGCGGTCGCTACAGCAACGACTGGCGAGGACGGCATTGCCGAGTTTCCCAATCTCCAGCTTGGTTTGTATGTAGTTGTTGAAACTGGTACCCCGGATAAGGTTACAAGCCCGGTGAAGCCGTTCCTGGTATCGGTTCCTATGACAAGAGTAAACAACCCCAATGAGTGGCTGTACAATATCCATGTTTATCCGAAAAACGGTACAACTTATGGCGAAGTGAAGATTGTTAAATACGGACGTGTTGGCTCTGATACGGAGGGCACACTCAGTGGTGTAAGCTTTAAGCTGGAAAAGTGGAATGAGACTGACAGTGCGTGGAAGTCTGTAACAGTCAGTGAAAAGGATGGCACTCCTTTCAATCTGAAAACCGATAAAAACGGTGAAATTTCCGTAAGCGGCCTGTCTCAGGGCAAGTACCGCTTTATCGAGCAGTCGATTGATGGAGATAACACCTACATTATTGACCAGACCCCAATTGAATTCGAAGTAACCAAAGAAGGCAAAATCCAGTACGAAGACGTAGACCCCGAGGCAGCGGTTACTTTTTATGTTACCAATGACAGGCCGGATGTTGAAAAGAATGTAATTGATAAAAACGATTCTCCCAAGACCGAAGCAGACTACAGCGTTGGCGACAAGGTTCCTTACCAGATCACGGTAACGGTTCCGAAGAACATTACCAAGCTGACGACCTTTACCGTAAGCGATACGCCCAATAATTTGGTGTATAATAAAGATGCGGTATTGACATGCAATGATAAAGATGTGAATACGAGCGTATATAGCATCGCTACCGAGGGCGATGGATTTAAAATTACATTTACGCCTGCCAAAATGGGACTATATGCCGGCAAAGAGATTATTATCAAGTACACTGCAACTTTGAAGAGCACTGCTGACCAGACGGGTGCAGGCAACCGGAATGACGTTTCTCTCGTTTATAGCAACAACATTGGTGTAGACAGCGACGGCAACCCGACGGAAGGTGATAAGAAAGAAATCCATGATGGTACCTTTGTTTACACTTTCAAAGTAAAAGTGCATAAAATTGCAGACGATACCAAGGCGGGACTTGAGAACGTAGAGTTTGACCTGTACAAAAAAGATGAGAACGGCAAAGTAACTGGCGCTGATGCAAAAGCTTTGGGCCTGGATCCCAATGAAAAGTGGACCAAGGTCAATGAAGCGCCGCTGAAAACTAATAAGGATGGCTATGTGGAACAGGGCGGCCTGGCAAACGGTGAGTATTACCTGGTTGAAACCAAGACTGCCTCTGGTTATAACCTGCTGAAAGCTCCTGTCAAAGTTACCTTGAGCATTCAGGCAAAGACGGAATGGAATGGGGAGTACATTTATGATGCGAACGGCAACATGCTGAAGCATACGGTTGATAAGAAAACCACTACTTTTAGCGGTGGCGATGAAGGTAATCCGGAGTATACAATTACCGTTGTCAACCGCAAGGGCTTCAACCTGCCCACCACCGGTGGTTTCGGCACCCTGCTGTTCAGCGGCATTGGTGTGCTGCTGGTTGTGGCCGGTGTTGGCGTGCTGCTGAGCCTGAAAAAGAAGAACCGCGCCTGATGTACCTGCCGCAAGGCAAAACAATTTTACAATTCACCAATAGGGTATAGAGGGATAATCCATCATACACAGGGGGAGGGCCGGGTTTGGCCCTCCCCCTATGGTGGGTTATTGGGGAATAAATTTTTTTGGGTGTACATGGCCGTTGTTCGGCTGATTTTTAGGCCCTGCGTGTGGAACCACCCTACGGGTTAGGTTTGTGGCGGGGAACCACCCCACGGGCGTTAGGTTTGCGGCGAGGAACCACCCCTCAGTCTGCGTTGCAGACAGCTCCCCTCAAAGGGGAGCCACCGCAAACATAAGGTAAAATATTGGCTCCCCTAGAGGGGAGCTCCGGCGAAAGCCGGTGAGGGGTGGTTCCCCGTGCAGAACCTAAAAATAAATAGGGCAAGGCCCGTCAAACGGGCCGATGGCGAGCATCGGCCCCTACAAATGATTTGCAATGTTTGCGGCGCGGGGTGGATGGGCGGCAATTATTAGGCCCGTCAAACGGGGCGTCGGGGACGCCGCCCCCTACATGCAGGGCGAGGTTTATTACAATTTTGTGGTGTGCAACGCCGTAAGGCCCTACAGATTATTTTATTGTTATTCACTACCCTAAAAACCACCCCCAACCCAATATCTCCTGAGCGGCGCAATGCGGCGCGGTCCACCACAATTATTCATTATTCTTTATTATTTATTCTTTTGCCTACTTCCAATTCCTAATTCCTAATTCTTAATTGCATCAGCTCCCAACTTCAACCCTCTCACGGAAAGGTTCGCGGTGACGCTATGGATACCACAACAAAACTAAAAGTCGGCTTTGCGGCCTTGATGATCCTGTCCGGCATTGGGGTGGCATCGTACCCGGTTATCAGCAACGCGGTGGCGCAGCGCCACGCCAGCGAAGCGATCCAAAATTACGATGATACCGTAAAAAGCATGGATACCGAAAAACTGGACGCCGCCAAGGAGGCCGCCCGCCGCTATAACCAGCAGCTGGACAGCGCCGTGGAGCGCGATGCCGCAGGCGAAGCGGAGGATACCGGCACCAGCTATGTGGACCTTGTGGATGTGGGCGAAAGCCTGGGGTATATCACCATCCCGAAAATTGACGTCAACCTGCCCATTTACGAAGGCACCAGCGATGATGTGCTGCAAAAGGGCGTTGGCCATCTGGAAGGCTCCAGCTACCCCCTTGGCGGCGAAAGCACCCACAGCGTGCTGACCGGCCACCGCGGCCTGCCCGAAGCCGTGCTGTTCACCGACCTGGACAAGCTGGAAGAGGGCGACTGTTTCTACCTGCATATTCTGGATGAAACGCTGGCGTACCAGGTGGATCAAATCAAAGTGGTGGAACCGGAGCACACCGAGGATCTGGAAATCACCGCGGGGCAGGATTACTGCACCCTTGTTACCTGCACGCCGTATGCCATCAACACCCACCGCATGCTTGTGCGCGGCACCCGCATCCCTTATAATGGAGAGGAAGAAACCAACACCCCGCAGGCCGTGCAGTATCAGGCTCTGCGCACCGGAACGGTGGTCAAGCGCGTGGTGGATGCCTGGCCGTGGATCGCGGTAACGGGCAGCATTGTGATCGGCGGCGAAGCGCTGCTGCTGCTTTTGCTGCTGCACCGCTGCAAAAAGCGCGAGGAGGATGACTAAATGGGACGGCTGATTGCTAAAATTCTGGCCTGGCTGGCCATTTTGCTGGGGCTGGCGCTGTTGATACAGCCCACCGCCGCCCAGTGGTGGACCAGCACCCGCAACGCCAAAACCGCTGCGCAGTTTGCGGCCCGCGCCGAAGCCCAGCCCACCGCCCCCGCGGCGGAGGAAACCACAGCCGAACCCCCGGAGCCGGAACGCGCCTACCCTGAACTGTACGCCGCGATGCAGGACTATAACGCGGAAATTTACGCCGGGGGCCAAAGCGGCCTGACCGACCCGTTCGCCTATGAGGAAGCCCCGCTGGACCTTGCTGCCTATGGCTATGACGATGATGTGCTGGCTGTGCTGTGGATCCCGCGCCTGAACCTGGAGCTGCCCGTTTACCTGGGCGCCAGCCGCGAAAACCTGGCCAAAGGCGCGGCGCTGCTGGGCCAGACCTCGATGCCGCTGGGCGGCGAAAACACCAACACCGTGATCGCCGCCCACCGCGGCTATTATGGCGCGGAAATGCTGCGCAACGTGCAGCAGATCCAGGTGGGGGACAAGATCCAGCTGACCACCCCGTGGGAAACGCTGATTTACCGCGTGAGCGAGCTGAAAATTATTGACCCCAGCGATATCAACGCCGTGCTGATCCAGCCGGGGCGGGACCTGCTGACCCTTTCCACCTGCCACCCCTACACCCGCAACAGCCAGCGCTACCTGGTAATTGCGGAGCACGACACCGCCGCTGCGGACACCACCAAAGAGGAGGATTTGCAGGAAAGCGCCGCTACCTGGGACGAAACGCCGCGCCAGGTGACCGTGGAGGATGCCGGCGGCAGCTCCATTGCCGAAGTGGCCCCCCAGGCCCTGACCCCGTTGCCGGGGGAGGGCAGCGCGGAATCCGAGGGGAGCGCGATCTCCAATACCATGATCTGGCTGGAAAACAACGCACTGTGGGCCGGGCTGGTGGTTATTGCCGCCGCCGTTGGCATTATGGTGATATGGAAAAAACACCGGGAGGATTAACCATGCAGTACACACAGCAGGCCGCCGCCGTTACGGCCGAAGTAAACAAGGCCGTGCAGGGCAAACAGCAAACGGTAAACACCATCTGGATGGCCATGCTGGCGGGCGGCCATGTGCTGATTGAGGATATTCCCGGCGTGGGCAAAACCACGCTGGCGCTGGCCTTTGCCCGCGCGCTGGACCTGAAAGAAAGCCGCGTGCAGTTTACGCCGGATGTTCTGCCGTCCGATTTGGTGGGATTTTCCGTTTACCAGAAAGAGACCGGCAAGTTTGTGTACCACGCCGGTGCGGTGATGTGCAACCTGTTTTTGGGCGATGAGATCAACCGTACCTCCTCCCGCACGCAGTCGGCTTTGTTGGAAGTGATGGAAGAAGGCACGGTGACGGTGGACGGCGTTACCCGCCCGGTGCCCGCACCCTTTACCGTAATTGCAACCCAGAACCCCATCGGCGCCGCCGGCACGCAGATGCTGCCGCAGTCTCAGCTGGACCGTTTCATGGTCTGCGCCGTAATGGGCTACCCCGATGAGGAAGCGGAGCTGGCAATTTTGGCCGGGCAGAGCAAAGGCCGCCTGCTGGACCGTGTGCGCCCCGTTGCCGGTCAGGCGGATCTGCTTGCCATGCAGCAGGAGGTCAGCACGGTATTTGTGCATGAGCTGATGTACCGCTACATTGTGGCGCTGGCCCAGGCCAGCCGCAAGGACCCGCGCCTGGCCGTGGGGTTAAGCCCCCGTGCCACCCTGGCGCTGACCAGCATGACGCGCGCGGCGGCGTATCTGGCGGGGCGGGATTTTGTTGCCCCGCAGGATGTGACCGCTGTGTTTGATGCGGTTGCCCGCCACCGCCTGGTGCTGAACGACCAGGCCCGCGCAGGCGGCGAAACGGTGGACAGCGTAATGCAGGACCTGCTGCGCACCGTGCCGCGCCCCCGCCCCGAAAAGGCTGACCGCCATGGCAGGTAAGCTGGGCCGGGCGCTGGTGCTTTTGGTACTGCTGGCCGCGGCGCTCATCACCCAGGCACCGCTGGCGGTGTTCCTGTTAGCGTTTGCGCTGGTGCTTCTGGTGCTGCTGCGGCTGGACGCCACCTATCTGCGCAGGCAGGTAACGGCAGAGCTGCTGGTGCCGGACAAACCCGTGATACAGGGCGAAGATTTTACCCTGACGGTTCGGCTGCGCAACCGCAGCCGGTTGCCCATCCCTGCGCTTGTGGTGCTGCTGAACGCCGCCGATGAATGGGGCGGGGGGCAGATCGCCCTGCGCTGCGCCGCCATGCTGGGCGGCAAGGAGAGCGCCGAACAGCGCATTACCTTAAACGCAGGCAAAAGCGGCGTGTGGAGCATTGCGGTGCGGGGCATCACCCTGCGGGATCACCTGGAGGTGTTCACCGCGGCGTGCCCGGCTGCCGCGCAAAGCCGGAGCATCTGTGTGCTGCCCGCTGCCGCGGCTGGCAAAGACAAAGCGGAAACCGCCCCCGATGAGGACGGCGACGAAGCCGACACCCGCGCCGCCCTGGGCGGCAGCTATGAGCTGCGGGAGTACCGGGACGGGGATACCCTCAAGCAGGTACACTGGAAGCTGAGTGCCAAGCTGGACCGCCTGATGGTGCGCGAACCGCTGACCGCCCTGCGCGCTGCCCTGACCCCCGGTGGGGACCTGGACGGAGCGGAGGAATGGGGGGATTTTCCCCAACAGGCGGCGAAGCACCGCAAAAACCCGCCCAAGCGCAAAAAAGAACGTACTGCCCTGAGCCGGCGCGGCGCTGCCGACCCCGGCAGTGGGCTGAAGTTTGTGGACCGTGTGCTGGTGAGCACCCAGCGCCCCGCAGCGCACCCCGCGTTGTGGCTGGCGGCAGATGCCGCGCTGCTGCTGGCGCTCACCTTTGGTTTGCTGCTGGTGCTTTCCACCGGGTTCGGCATTGCGGTGCCGTTGTGGGTGTGGCCCGCGGCAGCCGCTTTCTGCGCCGGATGGGCGCTGTTCCTGCGTGCGCCGCAAGCCCTGCGCCGCTGGGGGCTGCTGGCGGGGGTGATTGTGTATCTTG
>OLNT01000348.1_pt1 | contig 30995 bp, 33 predicted proteins | sample 1672641 | NCBI WGS metagenome assembly OLNT01 (sample SAMEA3136708, study PRJEB25190) | human gut metagenome
TTTTTACTTCTGAAAATCAGTAAGGTTTCTTTATATACGTTATGAAATAAAATTTTTATCTCTTGAATAATCACAAAATGTTGCCATTTTGTTGTCAATCACTAAACAAATTTGCTTGAAACCCGCATAAATACTGGCATCTTGTGATTGTGTGGATTATTCAAACTCGCAAATAAAATCTCACCACTATACTTTTTAGTATTAGTATTATGGTTCTATTTGGTTTTATATGTGTTCAACTGTCCTAAATCCATAGGCTGTACTGAATGGTGTTATCAATTTGTTATCACTATTGTGTTATCAACTATTACGTTATACAAAATCTCTTTCTAAATTACTAGCTAAAAATAACACTAAATGGTAGATTTTTCTGTTCTTGGTACAAATTCTATACCCAATTTTTCTTTCAAATAATACTTAAGAACAAAAACTTCTATTTTCCGTCCACTTCTCATCGAATCTAAATAATATCTTGTATAATCACCTTCATGCTCCGGTTGAATAATTTTTAGTGTTCTTCTCTGGTTTGCAATATCAATCACTTCATCATTATTTTTCAAATCCTTCAAATTAATATCCCAACAAATTATACTATGTAAATTTTCAAATGAATGATTGAAATCTTTTGTTAAATAGTTTTTGAATTCAACATAATATAATTTAGAACTTTTAATAGGTATATCATCTTTAGCTTTAACAATTACATCTATTCCTGAATGTGTATCATAATCTATTATGGTAAATGGAAACAAGCCGCTATCATAACTACTCAATTGCATAAATATGGTGAAAACGCCACTTTCTCTTTGAGGTTCAATCAGATGGATACCATTGAAATCTGCTACTTTAGCCCGATTTACTTTATCAATTCTCCACTCAAAATCTTTTCTTTCCTTCTCTGCTGTATTATATGCTGTCACTTCACTTTCAAGCCACTCTATATCCATCCAATCTGCACTTTGAGTTATATTAATATACATTTCTTTAACAACATCCATCAAATCTTGTAATACTTCTGAAGGTGTATTTTCGATTGAACCTCTATTAGCTGTTAATCTTAAATCTTGACAATTAATGAATGCATGAAATTTAGTATATTCTGACCCCTTTGTTGTTATCCACTCATTCTTTCGCTGAATTGGCATAAAATCTTTACACAGCCATAACCCATATCGTTCTTGTATGGTATACGCTCCTGCTGGTGCATTATAACCACTTCTCCTTATCATAGGATTATAGCCATATTTGACCTTTGTTCCCTCTATCACAAAAATTGCGTGATATTCTATCTCCGGCATATTTTTTAAGCTACCCGTCTTTATAAATTTTTTACAATACCATTTTGGTGCTTCAACTATATACTTATCAAATAAGTCTGATACTTTTTTACTTTCTTTTGGAAAAACATGCCCATATTCCAACTCTTCAAAATCTCGTCTGTCAATTCCTTTAAATTTAAGTTTAACATTAGAATTTTTTTCTATGCCAAATTCTCTTTCGATTGATCCAAATTTTGTAAACCATAAAATATAGTCTTTCAATTGATCATGTGTAAATTTATCTCTTCGATTATTATTATATCCCCAAATACAAATGCTTGTACCAGAAGGAGCTGTTTCGTCATCATCAATCGTTACTTTTACTTTAGGTATTCTCCTTTCAAAAAGTTCTCGACTAGGTTCATTCATAACCGCATGATACTTTTTCTCATCTTTAACGGTAATAACTTCAATTTTTCGACTATTAAAAAATACTTTTGTTCCATGTCCTTTTTCGCCGATACTATTTTCATCACCTCTCCGAAGAGAATTCCCCAAATCAAAAAATGACGCAAGACCTTTTTCGTCCATTCCGGTTCCATTATCTTCTATTTCAATCTTTAATACTTTTTCTCCATATTCCTGTATTACACTAAATTCCAAAACAATATTATCCGCTTCGGCATCAAAAGCATTACTTATCGCTTCCCTTACCAGATCAAGTGGATTTGAAAAATCCAATGCAATTTCTATAAATTCTTGTGCACTATCAACTTTGGGTTCAATCGTTATCTCTTTTGTCTCCATTCCATTTTCTCCACTTCAAATATTGTTTGTATTTTTGCACCACATATTAATGCAAAATCACAGATAATTACCCAGTATCATATCTGCTATTTCATTAGCAATTTCTTCTACCGTTTCTTGACTGGTATTTCTTGCCACTTTATCTGCCAAAGAAGGACTATAATCAATAACTTCTTGCTTTGTAATATCATGCCAAATAGGAAGTAATGTTTGTTGTCCTGAAATCGCTTTTGTCATCAATCCATCTAATTCATAGTTTGTCCAGCCTTTTTTAATAAATGATCTTGAAATAACAACAATACCAAATCTACTTTTTGCTAGTCCTTGATCTATCTTTCTTCTTAAACTATCACCAATTTTTAATTCAAATTCATCATACCATACATTAAGCCCTTTTTCTTTTAATGCATTTGCCAATGGACGAACTACTGCCTCTTTGTCTTCTGATGCATGCGAAATGAATACGTCATAATCCTTATTTGCCTCTGGTGCTTCTACATATAAATTAGGCTCATTTGCAAGAGGTATCCGTGTCCTTGCAGCCGGTAAAACACCTGGCAATACCTGAACACTATGCTTTACTGTACCAGAATATCCGCCTAAGTCAATTGTAATATACCAATGGCCGGAATTGGGAACTATTATTCTATATGGACTTTTTTTCACATATCCACCATAATATCTATGGCGTCTTCCATTTTTATAATTACTGTAATTTGAAGAATCTAATAATCTAACATTCGCAGCCGCAGACAAACAGACTTCAACTACTTGTCCTTTACTTAAATGACCTAAATCATAATACGAAAATTTCATAATAACTCCCTATCCAATCGCATTTTTAACAGCTTGATAATCCCAATAATACTGACCATTTTCATAATAACACATAGCTACATGGGTTCCAACATTTTTAATGACATCTGGACATTTCGACTTGTTCACTGTCGCCGCATTATATAGCACAATGATTTCCAATCCATCTCTGATTGCTTTTTCACACTCATATTCAACATAGCTTCGATAATCTAAACTGTGACCACGAGAGCAAGTATATGCATAACTTTTATAGCTTCCACAATACTGACAGCTTCCACTTCGTACCGATTTCGTATTATTGCCAACAATCAAGATAAATGTTCTTGATGCATCCATTCTTTTACTTAGTGAAGCTTTAATACTACAATTCAAACTATTATCACGCGCTTGCATCAAATCATGAGCGTCTGTAAAAGATAAACTCCAATATTTACTACTATTCCACTTATGTAATTGTTCTACTGCATCATAATCCCCTGACCAATCGGCTGCAATATATGTTCTTGTTCTGTAATACATATGTGTTCTCCTTCCTTATAAGTCTGTAATCGCAATACTTTCTTTTCCATTATCTCTGACAATAATATGCAAATCATAATTTATCAGTTCTCTATTCATTTTTACTAAGCCAATAATATAATTCAAAATATCTTTTTCACTTTTTTTCGTCCGAGACAAACCCGCACCTATTAATGGCATTACTACTGGAAACTGTTGTGAACGTTCATTACAAAATTCTAAAAGTCTCATCATTGCCAAAACATATTCTTCTTCTGATGTAGACGCTTTTAAATTCTTATCAAACTTACTTAGCCCTAAAAAGAAGTATGTACATTGTTCGGAGATTTTAATTTCGGCAACAGTACCTGCTGAAAATCTCCTTAAATTTCCTTTCCTTTTATCATTAATCGAAAGCTTATCATATGACACTTCTTGAAGATTCAAATTATTTTTTATGGCATCTTCAAGCGTATTTGGATCAAACTCATTTTCACGGTACAGCCTATTCATTGCTATGCCATGCAGTGTACTTGCTGATACCAAATCATTATCTACAAGTGTATCAAAACATCTATTTACTGGTATAACTATATTTCGCCTTTTTTGTGGCTCTAACACTTCGGCTTCCGAAAAAACGTCTCCATATTGAACATAAATATGATGTCCATTATTTAACTCAGCAACTTCAATCCGCCGCCTTCTATATGTATATACTGCACATAACAAAAAAGAAATCACCCATATCCCGGCTAAAATCCCAATACTAATTCCAATTCGACACTGTATAGATAAAGAAGAATCTAACAAATCACTTAATGAAGCAAATGTTCCTATTAATCCAAGGAAAGCAAAAATCCCCGTTGTCCAACGTGTAGCAAGTTTTACTATATATTTTCTATTCAATATAATACGACGCATGTTTTCCTACTTTCTTTTACACTGCTAGGTCCAAGGGCAAATCCGAAATATCTTTCAATCTTTTTCCACTTACAAGTGTATCTAATAATTCAATTGCATCTTCCGAGCCAACCTCTTTTACTGCTCTGAGCAGCTCGTATAGTGCAAAATGATATACACAATCAATATCACCCGTTCCAAGAGCCAAAGACGCTAAACGATTTGGCATCGGTTCAGCAGTAACAACTACTATATGTGGCAGATGTCCTTTTCTATTACGAATCAGATTTAATGCCTCTGTACGACTGTTTTGTGCTCTATCACTTCTCATAGTATATTTAGCTGATACACTGGCATGCAGCAAAGGTTTTCCACCATTGACTTTTCTTATATCTGCCATTTTGCTCACATCGTTATCTACAATACATTGATTTTGATTTATTTCATCATCTTCAAAAAGTTCACGATATACAACCACATCTGGTGCTACAAGATAATCATTTCCCAATGCAGCTGCTAATTGTGCATTTTCTGCTGTCAATGCACTTAAATATGCTAAATGCTCATATTGTTCAAAATCACTGGTCTTAAGTTTATTATTATTGCCTAATTGCAATATTGACCATTTTCCCGGATATAAATTTTGTAAATTTGGAAATGTAGCCTGCAAAAACTCCATTGTAAGCATCTCAAATTGCTTTCCAAGCGTTTGCCCTGAGATTTTTTCCACCATATTAATTTTATGTTGCTGTTCTTCAACCAAAATGTCTACAACTCTTTTTGCTATTGCTTTTGATCCCCGGCTACTTGTATCTGCATTCGAAGCCACCCCAGCCTTAGTCAATGTTAATGTATTAGTCTCAAACAATCTTTCGTGAAAGTGATACCGCTCTTTCGCAATCAATGCATTCATCTTCTAAACACTCCTTTATCTTCTCTCCTACAGCTTTTGCCACTGGCGGAGGAAACGCATTTCCAATCATACGACACGCAGCTGTTTTCTTTTTGCCAAACGTCCATGTATCAGGGAATCCCTGGATTCTTGCCAACATTCTGCTTGTTAATCGTGGCATTCCCTCAAAGTCTGGTTCTGGAGCCATATTAGCCACACCACGACCATCTACCCCTAATTCAGCCCATGCATTTCTGGCTCTTACCGGTCCTAAATCCGGTCCTCCATGTTTCTTTGAGCCACCAACCAACGTTGGTGCAATTTTATTTGCATTTTGAGCCCACTTTTTTGCACCTTTCCATTTATTTTCTGCCATTAAATCATATAAGGTATTTCCAACTGTTGGAGCTATTTGAGAATCTCCTTGTGGATACGTAAAATTCCTATTTTCTTCCCTTCTTATTCCCACAATAACAACTCTTGGTCGAAGTTGTGGAACTCCAAAGTCTGAAGCATTCAGTAACTTAATCTGTGTATCATAACCTAATTTTTCTATAGATTTTAAAATGTACTGTCTATATTCTGAAAAGCCATTATCCAGAAAACCTCTCACATTTTCCAACATAACAGCCCTTGGTTTTATTTCTTTAATTAACCTAAGTGCTTCAGGAAATAAATCTCTTTCATCATCTTTTCCCAACTGTTTTCCAGCAATTGAAAATGGCGGACATGGAACACCTCCTGCCAATAGATCTACTCCCTCGTATGGTTTTCCATCGAAATTTCTTACGTCTGCACATATTACATTCCATTCAGGACGATTCTGTTTTAACGTATTACAATAATCAGCTTCATACTCAACAAGTGCTACATGAACAAAACCTGCCATAGCAAGTCCTAAAGCCTGACCACCGGCTCCTGCACATATTTCAACACAAGTTAATGGTTTTTGCACAAACATATCCTCCTCTATTCTTACATAATATCAATTTTTTCATCAGAAAATTCTATAATATCTCCAATGTCACATTTTAATGTTTTACAGATTTTATGAAGACTTTCTAAAGAAACAGACTCTCCCTTTCCCATTTTAGCAAGTACATTAAAGCTGATTCCTGCTTTATCTTTTAAATCTGTTTTATTCATTCGTTTATCTATCAACATTTTCCAAAGTTTATCGTAACATACTGACATTTCCAATCTCCCAATAGTATTTATTTCTATGAGTCTCATTCAGTATAACATTATTATTAATTCTTATCAAGAATTTCTCACGAAACAATGAGTTTTTTTCGAACATGTATTCTTTTTGACCCATAGTCTATTCTAAGAGCAGCCATTCGACTGCCCTTTCTATTCACACATATACACTCTCTTTCAGTACAATTTCTTCTGCACAGTCTTTAATATTATTCATCAAACAAACCCATTTCATCTGATCCTGCATTTTCACTTGTTCTGTCACACCCTGTTTTTCTGCCATCTGCTTCATTAGGCTTTCTACCTGTTCCCTAGCTTCCTGATCAACTCGATTTAAATGTACTATCAATTCTCCCGTCATCAATAAATACTGATATCGTGCCGGTCTATGCACTTTCAGAAACTGTTTTCGCAACATTCCGTATTTACCATATGTCAGTTCTTCCTCATTCACTGCCAGATCCGGCAGGTAATAATCTCCATGCAATGTGTAGCTCAATCCATTACTTTCATCATAAATGTGCTTTTTCATCGTCTTATCTCTCCATTCCTCTATTTTTTGTTTTATTTTTCTTACGCTGTTGATTCTCCATTTCACTTTTACGGGCACCCCAAGCCAGTCTTTCGTGAATACTTCCTTTTGGCATTTGCTCCATTTGCCGTTTTTCTTTTAATGCTTTCTGCTCCTGTATATCCTGTTGTACTGCATTTTCTACAATATTTTCTCCAAGAACACGCACTACCCGATCATATCTGTCGGAAACACCCTGCAATTGTTGCTTTTCCTCAGATAACTGCTGTTTTTCTTCACATACTGTATCTAGCTGTCTCTGCACTCGGTTATATGCCTGCTTTGTTTCCTGATATTTGTGTTTCCATTTTTCTACTTCTTTGGTAAGTTCTTTGACCTGGGCTGCCATTGCAGCAATTTTATTTTTCATCTGGGTGAACATTGGTTTTATCTTTTTATCCCGGTAAGTTGTTGCACGTTCTAATGTCCCAGCTTCCGGTAGAATTGCTTTCACTGTCCCATATTCCTTTATTTCCTTACTGACATTATCCATAACAGGCTGCAACCGTTCTCTGCGTTCTTCCAGGCTGTGCAGATCTTTCTCAGCTTTTTCCGCACGCTTTTCAGCCTCCTCTTTATCTTTAACTGCCTGCTCCTCATCATCTTTTAAAAGCTGGATATCAGCTCTTACTTCCGCAATCTGTGCAATCAGTCCTTCATTCTCAGCAGTGAGATATTCTTTTTCCTGTTCCAGTGTCTGTACTTCCTTTTTACGCTCTTTCTTCTTAAAATTATAAACATCAAGATGCTCCTCATGTGTCCCTTTCTGCTCCCATTCAATTCCATGCTGTCGTGCAACCTCTGCAAGCACTTCTTTTTCATGGTTGATCCACTGATTCAACTCTGTATCGTGTTTGTTCCCGCCTTGAAATCCCAGGCTTTTTAATGCCTGCTTCAGTGAAACCCTGGTATCCATTCCTTTCCCTTTCCAGCCAGTTACATAAGGAACAAAATCAATATGCAGATGCGGTGTAGCTTCATCCTGGTGCAGATAACAGCTAAATACATGAAGTGTTGGATTTCGTTGCTGAAAATTCTTTACATACTCATCCAGTACTTTTACCGCCAGGTCTCCTTCTGTCGTTCCCACAGCCATATCTTCTCGATTTCCAATCTGGAAAATCACTTCATGGAACAGCTTTTCCTGCTTTCCCTGACGAATTTTTTCATAGTAATTTGTAATCTGCCGGTCCTTTCTTTTTCCCACATTGTACCGTTCCACAGAATCATCAAACAACTCTTTATATACTTCTTTCAGATTTTCATTCTGGTAACAGATATTCAGGTGTACTCTGTCTGGGTCTACATTTTCAGCTACAAAATCCCGTCTGTTATGAGCCAGCGATCCAGCTCCAATCATGCCGCTGATCGTTCTTCTCATCATTATGATCCTCACCTCTCCTTCTAAAAAGCGTGCCAGATATGGCACATAATTTGTATTTCCGCCAACTATGGCGATTATAAGAAATCTTCGCCGGATACGGCGGTTTTGTTACTTTTGTCAAAAGTAACGCAAAAGCACTTTCGACAGCCGTACCGCCTATCAAAAGTACCCTTGCGCCCTGCCGGGGGCAAGACGTCCGGAGGACGTCTGTTCTGCACCGACCGGAGCGGAGACCATTATTTCTCCCGCTAGTCGGATTGCTTCTGCGTTACTCACTTAACTAATCTATTACTGTATTCTCGCCCGTATATATTCCAGATCTCCGCAGTACGGTGTTCCTACCAGATACCATTCCCTTGCCGGATTCATCTCCATTCTGGTCTGCACCCACTGATCATCAATTAGTACTTCCAGGCATTCCCCACAATGAAATCCTGTATCAATCCATAAATCTGATGACAATAAACCATATCTATCGTTACTGCTGTTATATCCTAATCTTCCTTCTCTCATTGCTGTATGCTCCTTTCTATTGTCCTACTGTAAGGACGCCCTGATTCAGGGCTCCCTTTCGCAGCCTATAATTTACCGATAAATAATCGGGTAATCTATAACCTCTCGTCTGTATCTTACCGGCTTTCTCCTTGTCTGATATTTACAGGTGCGTGACACGCTCCTGTTATAAAGTGATCAGCAAGAATCTCTACCAACGAAAGTTTTCCGGTATTTCCTTCCTTTCCAGGTATTCCTGCCTGGACTTTTCTCTCTCTTCTTCTGTTGGGGCTGTTTTGTACTTGCTGTATAACTCCCGATCTACCATTGCATTCAATTTCTTTTCTAACCCTTTCCTTATGATTTCTTCGCCCTCATAATTCTCCATCAGGAAATATTGCAACAGTTGAAAGAATAACTCATATGGTATCTGCACATTTCTATTTTTCATCTGATCTCCTTTCAAGGTGGCAAGATGCCCTATTATTAAGATATGGTCATCTTGCCATCTTCCTTTTTCTACTCTGACAACATCCAATACCACTGATTTCCACGTTTTACGGAATCTATTCCCAGTTCCATTTTGGCATTTCTCAGTGTTTTCTTTTTAATTCCCAGTTTTTCTGCTTCTTCCTCAATTTTCTTTTGTGCCATACCTCCATCAGCCAGTATCTCAAGCAGAAATTCTTTTGCTTTCCGGGTTTTCTGTCCTTTTCCCTCTCCATTGAGCAATTCATCTGCACTAATGTCATATTCACCAATCCATTCAAATCCGTTGTTTTTATCCAGACGGAACGCAATAGCTTTACCTTCCGGTGCCAGGGAACTCTTTGTATGGCACACAACTCTTACTTCCGGTTCGTCCTTAATTCGTCCGACAATCAAAACGCTTCTTGCAGCTGCCTGAAAATCAATAGAACCAAGTCCCCGGTAAGAAGATTTTCCGTTACTGTTCTTGTTCATGTGTCCAATCAGAATAATCGCACAATGATATTTTTCTGCCAAGACTGCTATACGTTTCATCAAAGGACGGATTTCATTAGCCCTGTGCATATCCACCTCTGATCCAAGGAAGCCCTGAATCGGGTCAAGCACAACCATTCTGGCTTTTGTCTGCACAATTGCTTCTTCCAACCGGACATCTGCCATCGTCAGCGGTTGCTCACTGTCATCGATAACCATGACCTTTGTGCAGTCTGCACCTGCAGCAAGTAATCTTGGTTTTATCGTATCTCCAAGACCATCTTCTGCAGTCTGGTAGATTACATTTACTGGTGCCTCCAAATGCTGTGTTGACGCATTGTTTTCAATATTTTCTGCATCTACCATATCGCTTTCACTATCAATATCTATCCTTTTATCTTTTGTTGAATCAGCTGGAAGAATAGTCTCTCCTCTGGTCAGTTTTGCAATAATTTGAAGCACCATTGTCGTTTTTCCTTCTCCCGGATCTCCCTGTATAATTGTTACTTTTCCATAGGGAATAAATGGATAAAGCAGCCATTCAATCTGCTCCACTTCCACCGTATCCATATTGATGAGTTTCAGTTCCGGTTCCAGCCTTTTCTGTACTGTTTTATTTGTTTCTGTTATTTTGTTTTCCATCAAATCCTCCTTATTTTCCCGTTGAAAGAAAGAGTGGTTTTTGATAGAATACTCATAGAAGTTTTTTGGAAGAGTATTCTACCAAATCCCTGCCTTTAGGTGTTTGCCGACACTTAAAGGCTCTTTTATTCCGCTTTCATTCCAGCCATTGTTATTGTGATAAGCCGAATCACTTCCAATAAATCCTCCGGCACATCTTCTCCCTTTTTCAGACGTTTCAGCTCACCCAGTACCTTTTCAAGTTCCTTCTTCAAAGCTTTATACACCCTGGGATTTCCTGTAACCACAACTTCTTTTTCCTGCAATCTTCGGATAATATATTCTTGTTTGGTTAATCCCGATAGCCGTACTGCCGTCTCCAGAAGTTCATCTTCTTCCGGTGACATCCGAAATGCTACAACTTTATTTCTCCAACGTCCCTGCTGATCCAGACATTTAGCCGACATTTGCAAGTCCTCCTTCTACTTCATTTAATTCTTCATCCATATTTTCCGCATCCAGCTGCTCTGCCATGTCCTGCTGTACCGACGGAAACAGATGTGCATACCGGTAAGTAATCTTTTCTGCTGAATGTCCAACCCTTTTTCCGATTGCTAGTGCGGTATACCCCATATTGATCAACAGGGATACATGACTATGCCTGAGATCATGAACTCTGATTTTCTTTACCCCACTCGCTTTACAGCCTCTTTCCATCTCATGATTCAGATAATATTTTGTTACCGGAAAAATGCGGTCGTCAGGCTTTAAACTGTAATATAATTTCAGACAGTCCTGCATTTCATCACACAGAAACTGTGGCATTATGACTGTCCGCACACTGTTCTTTGTCTTTGGCGTACTGATTACATCTTCTCCTTTCAAACGCTGATAGGACTTATTGATCCGAAGCGTTTTCTTTTTGAAATTAAAATCTGTTGGTGTTAAAGCAAGCAGCTCGCCCGAACGAATTCCACACCAGTAAAGCAGTTGAAAAGCATAGTAGGAAAGAGGTTTGTCCATCATTTCTTCTGCAAATCGCTTATACTCCTCTTTTGTCCAGAACAACATTTCCTTGCCTTCTTCTTCTCCCAGTGCCCCAGCTTTTCTTGCCGGATTAGTGCTAAGATCGTAATATTTCACTGCATGATTAAAAATAGTACTTAATTGTCCATGTATCGTTTTCAGATACGTTGGCGAAAGCGGTTTTCCTGTTTTCGTTTTCAGTTTTCTCATCTGGTTATGCCAGTCCATCACATCTTTAGCTGTAATTTCCGATACTTTACGTTTTCCAAGATACGGAAGAATCTTTTTCTGAATAATATTTTCTTTTGTAAGCCAGGTACTCTGCTTCAAAGAAGGTCTGACATCTTCTTCATACATAGTGCAAAAGCTTTCCATTGTCATATCTACGCTTGCTTTCTTCTGTAATTTGAATTGTAATTCCCAGTCCGCAGCTTCTTTTCTTGTAGAAAATCCTCGTTTGCATTTCTGTTTTCTCGCACCTGTCCAGTCCTGATAACGAATCATTACATACCAGGTGCCATTGTCATTCTTGTAAATTGCCATTCCTAATTCCTCCCATCATTCGATCTTGTTCCATAGAACTGCTCATAAAAATACTTCCGGTCAACTTTTCCTGCGATTGTCTGACATCCCATTGCCTGCAATTCCCTGTTTAGCCTTTTCATCAGCTTGTATGCATAGGACTCCGATACTTCCAGGACTTCCATGACCTCTTTCACATTCATAAACATTTTACTCATAGAAAATTTCTCCTTTCTTTTTACTATACTATTTTGTATTGGTTGAATTATACTATACTATTCTGTATGGGTCAAGTGCTTTCAATACATTTACCCATACTTTTTTGTATGGATTTTCTTGTCTCTACCATTTGGATATGCTATACTCAACCTATCAAGAAAAAGACAGGAGATATAAACATATGGCAATAGGCGAAAGAATCCACCATTTCAGACTTCTGCGTGGTTTCACGCAGAAATATTTGGGTCAACAGCTGGGATTCAGTGATTCACAGGCTGATGTCCGCATTGCACAGTATGAAAAAGGGGCACGCAGTCCAAAAGAAAAATATCTGAACGCATTGGCTGATATTTTTGAAGTATCCCCTCATGCTCTTGCTGTCCCGGATATTGACAGTTACGTTGGACTGATGCATACCTTATTTACCTTAGAAGACCTTTACGGGCTTCACATTGATGAGATTGACGGAGAACTTTGTCTCCGGCTGGACAAGGCCAAGGGAACCACCTACCTTTCCATGTTCGATATGTTCCATGCGTGGCAGGAACAGGCAGAAAAACTCAAATCCGGCGAGATCACTCAGGAAGAATATGATCAGTGGCGTTACAACTATCCAAAAAACGCAAAATAAAAGCCGACGAAAAAAGGCCTTACCAAATTGATTTCACTCAATTCAGTAAGACCTTTTTTGTCGGTTTCACACATATTACTCGATAACCACAGGATACCTGATAAATAATGCCAAAATATCCAGTGTTATCATTTTGTTATCAAATAGAACTTTATCTGCCCGGAAACGCCCTGTTTATAAGGCTTTCCAGAAATTTTTAATTATTCAAACTCTATGTAGTCATCTATATATTGTATTCTCTTGATTTTATTTTTCATATATTTAGTATGCATTTTCCATATATTCCATGATATCCACACTTCTATTGCTGTTTTTGTAGACATTTTATAGATAATTGAGAACAGGGAATTTGACATTATCTATTAATAAATGTGATGCTCTATCTATAGTTTTTTCTGTCTCGAGTGGTTCTCGAGTGAAAACTCGGGTTCCACTCGAAGACCACTCGATTATTTATTTTCATATACAATACGGTTATAGCAGGAACGGTTTCCTTTTCCAACTAAAATAATCAACTTTTCTTTTCTCTTTTTGTCAATTATTGTTCTTAAACGATACATTTAGTCTTTCAGTCTGCTTAACAGCATCTGATAATGCCGCTGTCCGATATGTCGTCCAGCACGTTGCAATTCATCCACGCATTCTCTGACCTCATCCGAAGTTAATTCTTGTTCCTCATAGGCAGCCATAAGAATCCCTATTGTTCCCATGATTCTAAGCCCCATCTGAGTTGATACGTTTCTGCCCTTTGCTTCATCCATCAATAACAAATCTGCTTTTAGTTCATCCGTCAGAACAATTGCTTCACTCTCACCTTGGTCAAGACCTGTTGCTCTTTTTAATATATTGGCTGATTCCGGATTATTTACAGGCTTCACTACGATGAACTTCTTCTGTCTAATCTGGTCGGCTTCCAACCGGAAACGCTCATCAATTGTCAACTCTTCAAATACTGCCTGTGGAATCAGAACATCTCCAAACAGTTTTTCCAACAAATCTATTCGATTGATTTTAAGAAGTGATATCAGCGGTGTTGTGTCAGAAATAACAATCATACTGTAGTCTCCTTCTTTTTAAGTTCTCTGAATGTATTCAGTTCATCATCCAAATCATCCATCGTCATATCAAAATAAGAATATCCCAGTTTATCATACAAATCAATTAACTCTGATTTTCTTATTCCCAAAATTTCAGCTGCATGACCATGAGATATCGTCTGATTTAATATATATGGATACAGCAACAGCGCATTTCGGGTAAGCTCTGTTTCCGGATTCATAGTTACCAGATATTTTGACATTCCTACCGGAACTTTAATAGTTACAGATTCTGTTGTTACCATAAGATCACGCCCTTTCTGTTAGAAATCTATGTTCGCTTTCTTTTCTATATTATATCTATTATTTGGATTTTCTACAACTGATTTTTTATTCACAAATACATTCCATCGTAACTAAGTGACTCTTTTTGTTTAGGGTACTCATGGTTTACCATGTACATAATTTCTGCTATTTTTGTTTCTTATGTATTTCTGATTGAAGCAGAACTCAGGAATCAGTTTAATAATATAAAAGAAATGTTCACTTTCATATATGGAATTACCGCTACATACTCCGCCTACGAACACTTCAAAAAACATGCCAACAAAGTTAACGCAATTGATAATACCGGCAACATTGCTGGAGAAAGCAGCATGATTGATATTCTCACCAATTATTGGAATGAGCTTTCTTTTTCATTACCTACGAACTTTAGCAATATAAATTCAGACTTAACAAAATTCTAATAGAAATAAACGATATTATCACTGACGGCAAATACATGATCAGAAATTCTCCTGAAGACTTCGCAGAAATATCCCAAAGGCTAGAAGCTTGCATTGCTCTATTTGAAGAATGCGAACAAAATTACAAAAAAGAGATTCTTATCCGTGTTGTAACAAACAAAGCTGTCCAAATCTTTCTACTGTTGTTTGTTGTATTGATAATAATGTTAATAATCTCGGCATAGAGAATGTATACTCACTTTTTTCTTCGAATATATAATCCTACTCTTTCAAGCCCTTGCATCATTTGAAAGATTTACAAATAAATATAATGTTTCAAAGGAAGTCCGAACACCAAATTGCTTTAGCTATTCGGACTTCCTTTTAGTAATGTGGTTATAATTTGTTCAGAAATTGAGTTGCAAAATCAATTAAGTTTTGTATATTTGTGCTTAATGTTGGAATCCCGTTCACAATCGAAATCATTGGTGCCAATAGTTTAATACCATTAGAAATGATTGTTCTCTTCGGTTCGGGTTTTAACAACTCATCTTTTATCATATTAACTGAATCCACAATAGTCTCAGCATCTTCTTTATCGACTGAAGACACATTGTTAATAATTTCTTTTACTATTTTATCCAATTCATCTGATTGAATCCCTTTATTCTGAATTGCATTAATTGTTGCGTTATCATTTGCAATATTAACCTGTCCTCCACTTACATTCCAATACATTTTTTCATCCATCCCCATTTCATATCCAATTTTCGTAAGATGTCCCTCTATACCCTGAATTAGAACCAACACAACTCTATCATTAAATTCCTTAATCACATCATTACGCTTGTTTCCGACACCAGCATATTGAGACATCATTCCTATTGAAACATCCAAATTATTTTCAGAAATATGCTTTAAGATTGCATATATTTGGTATGTTTCTTCCTCTGGCGTTGGTCCAAAATCAAAAACTAACCTTCCACCACTTCCAGTAACCTGCTGATATTCAGTTCCTGCATCAAATTCACCTATATCACCTATCATAACGAAAGTATGAATAATTTCATTTCTATCAATGAATGCTAAAAACTTTCTCAACACTAGATTATAATCGTCAAATTTTGCACGCATAATTCTGCTTGATACAATATTGAAATCATGTGATATTTTTTTTAGTTCAATTTTATTCAATTCCATAATACTTCTCCCCACAATATGGACAATAGCTTCCACATAATCTTAATAATGGTTTTATCTTCAATGGTCTTTTACAACAAGGATACTCAACCAACATCATATTCTCAACCGACAACTTAATCGGTTGCTCACTATGTCTCTTATAATTTGACTTATATGAGAACTTCAAAAAACTATTCTTTGTAGACTTTTCGAGTTTCTTAAATTCCTTCTCAATCAAATCATTAGCATAGTTTTCGATCATCTGCATCCCAAGTTCAAGAACATCATCTGTCATATAATTATCACTTACAATTCCGCAAGACGGACAATGAATTTCAAATACACTATCATCTCCGTACACAGAACCGTCAACCTTGAATAGTTCATTGCATACCGGGCATTTCAATAATACTTGTCCGTCCTCATCTGTTGGAATACTTATAGTAAAAACTTCTGTCTCACTCATAGTTTACCTCCTCTCTACAAAATACTCTTTAATAGTTCCATTGCACTTTCCTCAGTTTCAATATTTGTTTCTAATTCACCACGAAATGCCTTAGCAAGGATGGATTTTTTCATTGCATCCATTTTATCAACTACTTGAATCGCTTTATCCCTCACCTGTTGCATCATAGGCAAAATATAATCCAAAATACGAACAACTTCTTCCTGTTCTTCATCTGAAGTAATTTGTACCTTAATTGCCGACAATTCCTTTTGATTAATCTTAGGTAATACAGAACGAGAACCGGCTGAGGATGCTTGTTCTAAGAACATATCCGATAACATATAATAAAATAAATATTTAGTATTTTCTTTTGCTTCAATCGGATACATGTCTGCACTACATAAGCCATCAAAATCAACCATAACAACCTTTGAAAGATATGGTCGAATCTTTGAATATAGAATTTGTCCTGCATAGAATCTATGCTTTCCACTCTTTACACCATCTTCTGCAATTGTATGGTAATCAAGCAAAATACCAGTTCTCTTCTCTATATTATCTGGTGCGATATGAGGATATTCTAAATAAGCAGATGGGTCAACTAAATTGCTTCTTATATTAGCCACCTCATCAAATCTTTTTGTCTCCCATTTATTCTCTTTATAATTGTTTTTTCTCCATTGTGCAGTCAGCCTTCCAGAAAATGCAGCATTATAAACAGCAGCATTTCTAGCTTCATATCCATCTATAATTTCCTGTGCTTTCTCTTTTGCCTCATCCAACTTGAAAAACAAACTCTCAATTTGCTCAACAATTCTTTTCTGCTCTGCTAATGGTGGTAATGGAATCATATGATTCTTTATTATATCTTGTGAAATATTAGGTTGCGCTCCACCTTTCCCCTTTGCTATAAACGTATCTTTTTGTGAACGCAAATAATAAAACAAATACTTATTGTCTAAAACATCCATACATCTTGCACATGCACACGCTTGATTTGTAGTTGCTGGTATCCCTAATATTGCCGTTTTACCAATAGTTGCTCCATACATTGCAATTAAAACTGAATCTATCGGAAATAACTTTGCACTAGAATGAGCTACTGCGTCTTCTGTAATTTTCTCTTCACTATCAAAAATATAGCCATCTTCTAATTCACCAGTTTTTATCCATGGAATATATCCTCCATAGTAATCTGGATTTTTTCTCGAAGGTGTACCTCCAGATCCCCAAACAGCTACATTTGATAAAAATGTCCAACACCAATTCTCTGGTATCTGATATGGTTGCTCATCTACAGGAACAAGGGCGTCCTCCAACATAATCTTTTTACTCTTCGCTTTTGCCATATCACTCAGCTCCTTCCAGAGACTTAAGCTCCTTAACTACACCCATAAGCAAATCAACAGCCTCTTCCAGCTGAGCAATGCATTCTTCCCCAGATTCAATCGGGTCTGGTAAATCATCATAATCCAGTACCGAATCATCACGAATCAATCCAAGGTCAAGACTATGATTCTTGCCCTCTTCTGATATCTGCTCATATGTGTAACAACTCCATCTTTCATCTGATACAGCATGTCTGTCCTGTGCGGTATATGCTGCCTTAAATTCATTGAAATGCTCTGCCTTTAATGGATTTGTCTTACCAAATGAAGGCATATTTGTTCTTAAGTCATAAAACCAAACTTCCTTCGTATTACCTTTATCAGTTGTTCCCCTAGTAAAGAAAAGAACATTTGTCTTTACACCCTGTGCATAAAATATTCCGGTTGGAAGTCTAAGTACAGTATGGAGATTACACTTATTCATAAGGTCTTCGCGGATTCTCTCACCTTCTCTATCAGCAAATAACACATTATCCGGCAATACGACAGCAGCTCTGGCCTTACCATCTGCTTTAAGAGAGCGATAAATATGCTGTAAGAAGTTAAGCTGCTTATTGCTTGTCTGGAATGTAAAATCATCTCTGTTTGCACGCTCTCCACCTTTCTTTGTTCCGAAAGGAGGATTTGTAAGAACAACATCAAATCCGTTCATCTGCTTCCCCTGATTTGATAAGGTATCACACAGATATATCTTACCATCAATATCATGGAGCATTGCATTCATAAGAGCCAGCCTATGGGTTTCGTGTACAAGTTCTGCCCCGGTAAATGCTTCATTCTTCTGAAATGCCTGCTGTTCTGATGTCAGAGAAAATAGGTCGTCTGTATGTGCCTTTACATACGCATCCGCCGCTATCATAAATCCAAATGTACCACATGCAGGATCGTTACATCTTTCTCCCGGCTGAGGTGCTATTAATTCTGTCATTACATCAATAAGTACTCTCGGAGTAAAATACTGACCCGCTCCTGACTTCTTCTCATTTGCATTTTTCTCTAATAATCCCTCGTAAAGATTTCCAAGTCCTTCTTCTTTTGCAGAATACCAGTCGAGGTCATTGATGTTTGTGATAATTTTCTTTAAGTTTGCTGGCTCTTCAATATTACTTCTTGCCCCTGAATAAATTTCCTGAATACGTCCGGTACAATTTTCACCCAGTTCACGAAGAAGTTCCTCGTAAAATCTTTTCAGATCAAGCCCATCTTTTTCAGTCAATTTATCCCAACGGTACTTCTCTGGAATCTTATCTTCTGTTCCTGTTTCTTTAGCCATTTTCAAAAACAAAATATATGTAAGTTCTGTAACGTACTGATGATATGTAATACCATCATCTCTAAGAACATTACAAAGATTCCATAATTTTGCTACTATTTCCTGATTTGTCATCTGTCATTCTCTCCTTGTAATTTATGCTGAATACATATATCCATTGATTTCGTCAATGAACTCATCTAATTTCTGCCCAAATGCCTTGTTTACTGCATTATAACCACCTTTGTTCTTAAATGCATCTGAATCAAAAGTCTCTCTGTTGAGCACTATTTCCTTAAGAAGCTGGGCTTCAATCCTATCCAACCATCCTAACTGAATTTTGCTAAGCTCCGGATGATTAGCCTTTGTTTTTACAATTGCATTATGGATACGGTCATCTTTACTAATCAAAGCATCTCCGATACTGCACTGACGAATAAAGCTTATGATATCCGCCGCAATATCTTCGTTTGTCATCTCTTTCCATGCTGTCTGCAGCATAGTCTCGCTGAAATGCTTTCCATCAAGGATAATCTTCAATTCCTTTAGTGACTGTCTTGTTAATTCCTTTGGGCGTGTAGCAACTATATTCAAAGCTGCTATCTCATTGATATTATTATCTATAAAATCTCTAAATTCTTTTAGATAGTCCTCTGGTCTTGTAGCATCACCATATCCTCTGGTATGACTACGAAGTTCGTCTGGATCATCACTTATGAACTTTTCTCTTTCCTTTGGCATCCTCCTAACATATTCCAACGCCTGCCTGTTATTCTTTACAATTTCAATTGCCTTATCGACCGGCATACTATGAATTTTATCTATAAATTTCTCTGGTGTCAAACCTCCGGTTATCTGCTCAAATTGTGCTCTGTACTCATCACTCATCTGTGATTTATTCCTACGCATTTTAGCAACGATAAGGTCAATCTGGTTTTTCCTTGCCCTGTCGGTATCTAATGAATCAATACCCTCAATCAACTCATCAAATGTAGTGGATGGATTAGCTACTACTGGTTTCATTGTGGAAACAGACTCTAAAGCATTGTACACTCCTACTGCATCATATATTTCAAAATGTGTCTTTCCAATTTCAGAACATAATCTGGTGGCTCTTCCAAGCATCTGTTCAAACAGTATTCTTGAACGGATTCTTCGCATAAATACGAGATTTACAATTTTCTCAACATCAATACCTGTCGTCAGTAGGTCCACTGTAACAACGATATTAGGATATGTTTCATTCTTAAATCTGCGGATTGCTTCCTTTATCTTTACAGGATTGCCATTCTCGATTGAACCTGTAATCTTCATGACTGCTTCCTCAGAGATTCCAAGATTTGTGTAATAATCCTTTAAAATCTGGGTAATCGTGTCCGCATGGGAATCATCAACCGCAAAAATAAGCGTTTTCCCCTTTCCATTTGGATCAATATCCTTTGTAATCTCCTGCAAAACTATCTCATTAAAGCTTCTGTCAACCACACGTCTATTGAAATCTTCAACCCGAAATTTCAGGTCATCTTCTAGCTCTGAACTGTTTGTAATTTCATTGGTAACAGGGTCATATATCGGTACTGTTGAGCCTTTCTCAAACTTGATTCCCTCTTCTGATAACTTTGTCTTTATAATATGCGGTGCATCATGATCAACCAAGAATCCATCGATAACTGCTGTACGATAATCATATGAATATACTGGCTTTCCAAATATCTCTGTAGTGTGGAGAGCTGGTGTTGCTGTAAGTGCAATCTTTACTGCATCAAAATAATCAATTACCGCCCTGTATTTACTACGGAAGTCATTCTGGTCACGATACAGTATTTCATCATCTCCCATTTCCTTATCCAAAATATATCCCCTGTGCGCTTCGTCCACGATTATCAGGTCATAATCTGACACCCCAAGTCCTTTGTCGGAATCATTATACATAATACGTTTCACAAGACTCTGGACAGTAGCAATATGTACTCTGGTATCTTTTTCAAACTCTTTATCCTCTAATGATTTTACATCATACATCTGATTCAAAGTAAGCAGTTCTTTAAGCTTAACCTCCCTAAATGTATCCATAGTCTGATCGCCGAGTGATGTTCTATCGACAAGATACAGTATTCTCTTAAATCTTCCTGCATCAAGAAATCTATAAATCATTCCAAGTACAGTCCTTGTCTTACCAGTTCCTGTAGCCATGGCAAGAAGTGCTGTCTGCTTATGTTCTGCTATTGCTTTTTCGGTAGCCTGAATAGCTTCTATCTGATAATAACGAAGATTTAAACCATCTGGGTCTTGCAATACTTCATAACCTGTAGAGGCTAACTTTTTATCAGCCTCTACAATATCTTTTTCTAGTGCCTGCTCAATACCTTCTGGGGTAGACCATCCAGATAATGCTTTTGGTGCATTAAACGGTTCTCTGACATCCAAACACCATATTCCTGACATCTGCTCATACTGCTTGATATATGGTCTGCCATTTGTAGCATATAAAAATGGTGCCATATATTCACCATATTTATTGATTACATACTTCTGGTGTTCTGCTTTAATCATCTTTGCATAGTCCTTACACTGACCATCTAATACTGATGAAATATTTGTATGCTTCTTCTTTGCCTCTATGATACCTACAAGCTTTTCGCCTATAAATAAGGCATAATCTGCATAACCATTATTACCATTTTTTGAATCAGTAGGCCATTCTGCAATAGCAAGATTCTTTCCTTTAGTTGGTCTTGTCCCCTTTGAATACCGAATTTCTCTTGTATCAGCTTCCCATCCGACCTTTCGAAGCTGCTCATCAATAAGTTCTCTTGTCTGTGCTTCTGATAAATGCACATTAAGTGCCTTCTGGTACGCTACAGTTCTACGTTTGATATCCAATCCACCATTTTTCTGTATCTGCTCAATTTCAATCAGTAATTGTTGATTGCGTTCTTCCAGTTCTGCATTTTCTTTTTCGAGGTCAGCTATACTGACAGTCATATCTACCGGCTGCACATATCCTATCGGTTCATAATTATAATCATTATATGTCTGCATGTACCACACACACAATTCATACAATAACTGTAAATTATTAAGGGCTTTTTCGCCTTCGGCAAAAGCATTGTGTGCTGCATCATTTCTGGCTTTTCTAAGAATATACAGAGTGTTGTCAATTTCTCTTGGTAACAAATCGTTATTCTTAAGTATTCTGATTCTATTAGCATGAGTATTATCGTATGCTGGTTCTTCTATTCCATCATAAGCAAGCATATACTTAACCATTATTTCTGATAACATCCCCTGCTTAATGATAGATGTATTAGGGTCAGAATATACATATTTTTCTGATAAATCGCCTAGTTTGGCAAGGTCCGTCCAATGTGATTCTAAGAATTGAAAATTACTCATAATCAAGCCTCCTTTACAAATCGACTACGTACTTCATCAAGCTCCTTATCTATGTTTTCCAGCCTCTGTTGCAGTTTCTCATAGTTTTCAATATACTTTGTATTATCTTCTATAACAATTTCTTCGCTTGCTTTAAGGGTTACATACTGTGTCGTGCATAAGTTATATCCATTTTCTGCTGCTGTCTCTTTTGTAATAGTATTTGATACTCCCTCAATAACTTCACGATTGCGATATATTTCAGCAATACGTTGAACATTTTCGTCCGAAATAGTTACTGCTCTTGGTATTTTTTCAAAGAAATCCCTTGAATTTATCATCACAATATCATCATTCATTTTATTTTTCTTTATAATAACCAAAGCGGTTGCAACGGATGCATATGGCATCATCATACCATTAGGAAATTCAATTATAGCTTCAATATAATTATCATCTACTAACTTTTGTCTGATACTACCTGTACTACCTGAGATAAACAATGCTCCCATTGGAACAAGTATGGCAGCAATTCCATTATCCTTTAACGAAGCAAGTGCATGTCTGATAAAGAGATATCGTGAATCGCTAGTATGTTTATACATACAATTATCGGGTGGTATATTCATAATATAATCTTTACTATATCTTCCAACAAAAGGGGGCTCAAATATAATCCTATCATATTTTCCATTCTGCTCTATTGGATTATATAAGGAATCTGCACATTTAATAGCTCCAATTTTGTTACCACTTAAAATTGTCATAATAGCCGCAATACCTATAATTGAAACGTTAATATCTTGAGCAAAAACTCTTCCTTTACCATTTGATACAGAGTTTACCAAAACACCTACTCCGCAACATGCATCATATACTGACATATCATCTTCTACCTCAATAATTTTCTCTACAATTTTAGGTAATGATTCAGCTCTACAATACTCTCTGCTTGCTCGCCTTCCACCGCTTGCAATCATTCTATCTAATATTATTTTTGCAATACCATAGATTTCTGTCTCATCTTCAAAATTCAAATTATTAACTTCTTCAAAAATGCTTCTCAAATTTTCAGCATCGGCTTTCTCAATCGCTGAATTAAGCGATTCTTTCAACACACCTTCTTCTATTCTAAACTCTTTTTCAATGACTCTTACATATTCTAATAATTCCTTAGCGTCTACAAGTTTTCCATAAGTCAGCGATAAATATCCTAACGAAAACTTTTCATCATAAGAACTAAACTCCTCTTTATTCAACTCAAGATATTTAAACAACAATCCATAAAGCATCACTTTATGTAACTCCGCAACTTCAAATGCTCCACGTAATTTATTTGCAGCAATCCATAATTTTCTCATATTTTTAGTTTTCATTACCAATACCCTCCTTTATGCTTGCCAATACAATATTTTCCATTACTCTTGTTTCATTATCTATCATTTCCTGAAGAGTGGCTTTCTTTAATCCGCTAAGCACAAATGCTTTTCCTATATCCTGCATGTCTTTCTTATTAAGTTCAGGTACCTCCAATGCTCTAATATCAGTAATCTTAATCATTGGTCTTGCTGAGCCTACAACCTTTGCCGTAAGCTCATCTCTTACATAGGATGAGTTAAGAAAAGCTGTTAAATACCTAGCATCCATCTTATCTGTATCTGTAATTCTAATTGCTGCACAAAATGATGGAATGGCAATCCCTGCATTTTCTTTATTAACGTATGCTGCATCATATGGCGTTGAAAGCTTTATTACTATATCTCCTTCATGTGTATATTTTTCTTTATCAATCTGCTTGCCAAGTTCTGCATTGCCTAAATCTTCTTTTACAATTACCCCCGATACAATCGCTTTAGGAACTAATACCTTTACATTTTCTACCACCTGATTTCCAGCATCTTTATCCGCTGTTACCCTTGTCATAATCTGTCCTACTGTTACACTTGCTATATTTTCTAACATCATTCCTGTTTCCTCCAAATCAAAATAACTGTCTGTTAATAGTTTCAGATCACACAAATTAATCTTTTATCATTATATCCCTTCACATTTTCTTGTAAAATTCATTTCATCTTTATTATTGAAATATATTTGACGTTCCGCATTTATAGTCATAAAATATCACATCGTAATTAATATGTCAAACATTATCTTGAAATATTTTTCACGTTCACTGTTTATAATAACAAAAAAGTCTTGAAAATGAATTTTCATTCATCTCCAAGACCTGTTTTCTAGGATTATATTACATATCCTCTACTATTTAATTAAATCAAAAATTGCAAGCACAGACAGTGGAAAGTCGCATAAATGCTGGCTTCACGCTATTTTCACATCATTCGAACTTGACAATCACTAATCAATTTTGTTTAGGGATTATTTGTTTCCATGTTCGCTTTTTTTCAATTACTTGATTTATCTATATTATCCTTCTACACTCGCTCCGTAACTGTGGATAATAGCAATATATTCCGGTTCAAATTATAAGCGAGCTTGCTTAGGAATGCAACACTATATTGCAAAATACAATAAACAAATATTTTTCACTATTCTAATAAATTAGACTTTATCTTTTAATCCTTCAAATTAGTTAAATCCTCTAAATACATTTCTGTATGTTCAGTATTTTCCGTTCGCTGAATACGAGATGGATATGGTAGTTGGTCATTCTTTTGTTATGGTGAAGTGCCGCACTGCATTCCACATCGTACCTTCTATGAAAACCGTACATGAAAATCCTTATCACATCATCTGCCTTGTACTCAACAAAACTTTCAGGAAGTGTAATGATAAATTCTCTTTCTTCAATGCATTCATCTTTATCTACCCTATTTTAAATAATCAGGTTTCCCAAACAATTCTTTTCTTTCTCCCCTATCTGATACCATGTTTTTTCTTACTGTCTTTTCTTCTAGCATCCTTTCAATTCGTTCTAACTTATCTTGTATATCCTCTAATTTTCCAATAATCTTTTCCTGTTCGATTCCCCTTCCAAAATATTGTATTGCTGCATTTACAAATAAATTTTCTTTGGGATATTTTTCTTTATCTCTCTTTTCGATGAATATTAATGATTCTTCTGTCGCCCTATAATGTTTATCTTTTCCCATTTCTAACATTTCCTTCCTTGTCGTATTTTGTAAAACTTTATACCAAATACGGGCACTATGTACATTTTCTTTGTAAAATTATATCCCTTTTCCGGGAAATAAACGTGTCCCACATCAGGGAACTATATCCCAAAAAAGGGACTAATAAGCTGTCAAGCTTATTGCAAGATACGCATTTTGTACACACAAAATGCATCTTGTTAAGGGAGAACCCCTAAAACCCCCTTCACCGAAACAGCGCACCTGCATAAGCCTCTATGTCTATGTAATTGGAATCTTATCTATCTTTTTCCAATCTGTTTTCCCACTCGCCCTTAACATCTACTCCTTTCGAAACAAAGTATTTAAAATTTCAAGAATTATTCTAAGTGACTCCACCTGCTCTGGTTCTAATTCCTCCAAATTAGGATTTTTATTAATCTGTTTTGAAATTTGTTCCATCTGCTTTTTTATCTCTGTAAAAGTTTTAATGTTTCCTTTAACAAGAATCGTCTGATACAGACAACTCTGTATAAAGAACTTTGACTTTAACATTCCTGTCAATTTAATTCGAGTCTCTATCAGTTCCTTTTCCGTTGGAGAAACGCGAAAATTCATAATTATATTTCGCACTCTGTTTTTTTCATTTTTCTTGCTTCTGCTTTTTCTTTTTCCTTTAGATTGTGTAGGTCTTCGATAAATTTTATCTGCCTCATGCATTCTTATCCTCCTAGATTCTGGCGTACACATATTCAAGATTGTCAAAGTACGGTGTTCCGACTAAATACCAATGCCCTCCTTTTTCATCCCAGGCCATTTCCATTCGTGTATGGATCCATTTGTCATCAACTTTTACTTCTAAAGAATCTCCACAATGAAATCCTTCATACTCCCATAAGTCAGATACTAAAAGTCCATATCTATCATTATTGCAATTATAGCTTAAACGACCTTCAATCATTTTTCTCCTCCTCTTTAAATACTTTGTCTAACTTATTTGCCATCTCTTTCTGAACTGATGGATATAAATGTGCATATCTTTCAGTAATCGTTATACTTTCATGTCCCAGACGTTCTGCAATCTGAATTGGTGAATATCCAAGATTAATAAGTAATGCACAACTGGAATGTCTTAAATCATGAATTCTAATTCTTTTAATCCCTGCTGCTTTACTGCCTCTGTCCATTTCATGGTGAAGATAACTTTTTGTAACTTCAAAAAGTCTGCTATTTTCATTTACTTTATATAGTGATTCGATGTAATCCTGTATTTCCTCACACAAAAATTCTGGAAGTTCTATTGTCCGATTACTTTTTTCCGTTTTGGGTGAAGTAATTATTGATTTTCCTTTAACAACTTGATAAGTTTTATTGATTCTAAGCTTCTTAGATTCCAAATCAAAATCTGCTTTTGTAAGAGCCAATAACTCTCCACATCGAATTCCTGTCCAATATAAAATTTGAAATGCATAATATGAAATCGGTTTATCTTTAATAGCCTCAGAAAATTTAAGATATTCATCCAATGTCCAAAATTGCATCTCTTTTCCTTTTGCCTTTCCCATTTTTTTATTAGCTATGCATGGATTTTTCGGAAGTTCATAATATTTGACTGCATGATTGAAAATTGCATTTAGCTGGTTCTGAATACTTCTAAGATAAGTCTGTGAATATCCTTTTCCATTCTCATCTCTCTGGCTTAAAAGCTCATTTTGCCATTGTAAAACATCAACAGAAGTAATTTCTGACAAGCTTCTATCTTTAAAATATGGTAGAATATGTGCTTCTATGATATTTTCTTTATTATCCATAGTACTAGCTTTTAACTGTGGTCTTAAATCTCCCATATAGATATCAATAAAAGCACCAAATCCCATATTAATATCTTTACTGGTCTTTGCCAAAAATTCACGTTCATACTTCAATGCTTCTTTTTTAGTAGAAAATCCCCTTTTCTCATGTTTTCTACGCACGCCTTTCCAGTCCTTGTAGTAACAAGCAACACGCCATGTCGTTCCTTTATATCCATTCCATTTGTCTTTATATACCGCCATATCCTACCTTCTCCTTCCCATAATTTAAATATGGCTTTCCTCTCAGGAATTTTGTATAATCATCGTGTAATCTAGCTTGAATATCTAATGTACCCACAAGACTCTCTATGTACAAAGTAGAAATCAAATAGGAGGACATATTTTTTATTTCAAGAGTCGCATCTATAAGTCTGTTTAAAATGTCCGCTATATGTTCATATCGTAATTTTAAGAAACGAGATTTCACTTCTTCCCATGGATAAAACGTACCTTTCACTAAAACTTTATCTCTTGGATAGCAAACCATATCGCAAATGACATCATAAATCTCATGTACCATTATGACCTCATCTTCATTATGACGTTCTGCAATTTCTATAAGCCAACTAAGCCTTATATTATATGCAATTATTTCTTTGTATTTATAAATATCTATCTCTCGCTCCACATCCTCTTCTACTTCTGATTTTCCAGATAGATGGATAGATTTTATATTATCCGTTTTTATTTCTTTGCTCTTATTATCCTTATTATATTGCAGTGTTTTTTCCGCGATGGCATTTCCGTATTGGTTTTTCCATGTCGAATTATCTGTAACGGATTCACCGTGACGGATTTCCCGTGGCGGTAAATCTATCACATTCCTCTTTTCAGTAAAAACTTCTATTTCGCTAACATACTTTCCATCTTTTCCACGAGTCTTTTTACGCACTACATATCCCAGTGATTCTAAATTAAAAATAGATTTTCTTATAGCGTCTACACCATCTGGAACAATAGCACTTAAGCCTGATATACTAAATTTCCATTCATCCGGCAAACTGCATATTGTGCACAAAACTCCTCTGTCTTTCATAGAAAGCTCTTTATCTCTCAAAACATTATTACTAATTATTGTAAAATTCTTTTGAGTTTTATTTTTTAAAACTGCCATTCAAAAACTCCTTATCTAAGATTTTTCTTGAAAAGAAGCACCTGCCATGCTAACATTTAATCAGCACATTCATGTTAGTAATAACATGTGCGGCCCCTTTGCCGAGGGGCTTTTTCTTTTCTAATTATTTCTGCTTTTCTTATTAATGAACACCAGATTTCAAACACGCCTCCTCATACCAGATTCGATTAACCTTTCCTGATACTACAATTGCTCTTGGATTCTGCTCTTTCATTTCCTTATTCAATTGCTTTATCACCTCATAGGCTTTGGCTCTGGATACTCCAAGATCAAATTTGACTGTATCGACTCCTACAAATAATGGTAATCCTTTCTTCATTTTTAGTTCTCCTTTTATGCTTTTTTATTTTTATATAGTTATTTTTTTATGACTATATTTCAATAATACATTCTTTATAAATACTTGTCAATACTAATACTCATACTTTCGTATCTATATAATCCAAAAAATCTTTATTTTTTAATATTGTCATGATAAAATAAACTTAAAATTTGTATATACTCTGTATATACATTTATAAAGGATGGTATTTTCAAATGACTTTAGGAGATAAAATTAAAAAATATCGGATATTACGCCAACTCACTCAAAAAGAGTTGGGTGAAAAAGTTGGCTTTTCTTCTAAAACTGCCGACTCAAGAATAAGAAAATATGAAAAAAATATGATGGCTCCCAAAACAGAGATACGAAATAAGCTAGCTGATGCTCTTGATGTAGATTTATCCGCACTCTCTGATATTAATATCCAAACCTATGAAGATGTCATGCATACACTCTTTTTATTTGAAGAAAAATTTGATATGGATATTGATAGAACTGAAGAAAAGACAACTTTATCTTTTGATAATCACAATAAAAAAATTGCCCCTCTCATTACTTATCTTTATACTTGGTATTGCAATAAAAAAGATTTATCTAATCAAGTAACTGCAGATTTAGAGCAATATGAATCTTGGAAAGGTCGTTTTCCTAAAGATATAAATGAGTACTGGACAGAACAAAAAAATAAAATTGAGAGTTTGTATACTCCTTATATAAAAGAATTGTCTAAAGCAAATAAACCAATATACACTATTTCTGAATTCATAGAGCTACTTAGAGTTCTTATAAAACATAATTTATCTATTGAAGTCGGAATTAAATCTTATGGTACAGGGGATTCTGCCTTAGTACTTAATTTTTTTGTTAAAGAGATATTAAATACTGACATTCTTGCTGTAAATAGGGATTTTGCAAAATTTTTATATACTATTAAAACAATGGAAACCTACGGTATGACAGTCTATACTTCAATGCTCACAAATGAATGCGGCACACAAGTATCTTATGCACTCAGACTGCCAACCTTAACTTGTTTAATCCCAATAATCACCAATATACAGCAATATGAGCTTAATAAAGATACTATGAATGACTGGCATACTGAAATGTTTGAACTTCAGTATAAAAAAGATTTGGCTTCTTTTAATATCAACATAAAAAGCGAGATTGAGGCGAACTATTAATTTTATATAGACATTTTATAGACGAAGAAAACAAAGAGCCGCTATCTAAGCGGCTCTTTGGCATTTTGTTATTATTCAAACTCCTTTGCGGACTGCATTTCATGACACGCAAAGGCTGTTATTAGAGGCTTATAGTTCGAACATATGTTCTGATTCTGTGCTTTTCGCACCGCTTATGAAGAAATAAACTCCAAAATAACTCCATTTTACTCTTTATTATTTTGTTGTTCTTCTCTTGCGTACAGGAGATCCAATGCCTGACATACAACACCACTCATGCTCTGATAGTGTCTTTCTGCATACTCAACAAGTCTCTGTTTTTGTTCTGGAGTCACCCGTACTCGTATGTTTTCTTCTTTGCCATCTTTTGGTGTTTTTCTAGCCAAACATATCACTTCCCTTCCACAAGTACAGTTTACTACTAATTACTACAAAATGTCAATCTATTTTTGTTATTTATCTATATATTCTCTTGGACTAATCTTAGACTAATTTACTTCTCACTCCTGTAGATCTTTATCAACAATCTCCCAGTAACCATTCTTTGGAGATCCATGTCTTATAAGAATACCATACTCTTTTAACTTCTTAATATTGTTCTCAATATTTCGACTGGCAACCCCGATTTTTTCAGCTAACTTAACCGCTGATAATTGATGATCTTCTGAAAGCAACTTTATAATCTTTTGCTGTGTATCGTTGAGATCTGTTCTCCACTCTGCCTCCGATGCTTCTCCGATGCTTCTCCGATGCTTCTCCGATGCTTCTCCGATGCTTTCTTTTTCATTTGTCATCGGAAATGAATTACGGAACACCTCTACCCGAAACATATTATCAAATTCCTGAAATCTCGGTCTCGGAAGTCCATACTCTTCTGCAGCATTCAGGATTCTTTTTATTCCGCTTCCCCATGCTTCTACGAGTCCCATCTGACTGAATATATTGGCAATACCTTTATTCCGGATCTTAGAATGACCATTCATGACTTCCTCATAAGTCAATCCGTTATATAATCCGCCTGGAGAAGTCACCTCCAACCTGTCATCATAAACTGCGACCTGAATACAGGATTCATCCAATAGGTTACGGTGACAATGGGCGTTAATGATCATTTCCCTGATTGCTTCCGGTGGTAGCTCATACTTCTCTTTTCGCACCAATCCATCAATCGTTGCTCCGAGTCGAATATTTCTCAATA
>OLNT01000352.1_pt1 | contig 30884 bp, 34 predicted proteins | sample 1672641 | NCBI WGS metagenome assembly OLNT01 (sample SAMEA3136708, study PRJEB25190) | human gut metagenome
AAATCAATAAATTCTAGAAAATTTAACTATTTATTGACATTTAATAGTTTGTCTTAAAACTGTTTGAGAGTTCTTACCCATTACACCAAAGAAAACCCTATCATTTATGCTTATTTTAAGCAAATTTAGACTATTGACTCTCAAACTATTTGAGACTCTATAATCAACTTGTAAATTTTTTAACAAAGGGAGAGAAACGAAATGGATGAAAGAAAAGTAGTTTTGATCACTGGCGGAGCCATGGGTCAAGGACGTGCACATGCATATAAATATGCAGAAAATGGATTTGACGTTGTTTTAGCTGATATGCAGGAACCAACTAGTGATGCATTTAAAGAAACAATCGCACATTGTGAATCATTAGGTGCAAAAGTACTTGCTGTTAAGGCAAACATCACTTCTACAAAAGATATGGAAAACTTATTCAAGAGTGCATGGGATACTTTTGGACGTATTGACGTTGTCATTGCGAACGCAGGAGTTATTAATTTTGCCTACACTTGGGAACTAACAGATGAACAGGTAGAAAAAGTCATCAACATTAACCTTATCGGCACTTGGCGTACAGATAAGTATGCAGCACAGTATATGTTGAAACAGGGATTTGGTCGTATTATTAATATTTCTTCTACTTCAGGATTATATGGCACACCAAAGCTTGCAACATATTGTATGAGTAAATGGGGTATCTTAGGATTAACTAAGACACTTGCAAAAGAAGTAGGTTCTAAGGGTATTATCGTGAATGCATTATGTCCTACAAAGGTTAAAACACCTATGTGTGAAACAATGGAATATGTACAGTTTATTAATGATTTAACAGGCAAAGATTTCAAATCTGTTGAAGAAATGTACAATGGCGTACCATTCCTTGATGTAGAAGATATTTCTTCTATGGTTTATTGGTTAGGTACCAGTCGTGAAGCAGGTAAATTTAATGGCCGTGAAGTTGCTTTAGACTTAGGTACATTACAGTAGGAGGATTATCATGAATATTACGAAAGCAACACGCTGGCGTGTGTTTGCAGGAGTATGGATTCAATCTTTATTCACTTCTGCCACTGCCTTCTTCAGTTTATTCTGTTTGCCACTATGTAATCAGTTTGGATGGAGTACTTCTGATTTCTCAATGGCTTATACTATTTATATGTTTATTTACTGTGCTGTAGGCTTTATCGGTGGTATCTTAGCTGAAAAGTTACAGCCTAGAGTGGCTATCTATATGGGTCTTGCATTATTTGCAGGTGGATGGGTATTAACGGGTTTTGCGAATACAATCCCATTCTTATATGTAGCTTATGGTGTAATTGCCGGTGCTGGTGCTGGTATGATTTATCCAGCATGTCTTCCAACCGCTTTAAAATGGTTCCCTGACAAGAGTGGTTCTATTTCTGGTCTAGTACAGGCTGGAGCTGCATGTGGACCATTCATTATGTCACCAGTTGCTCAGATGCTTATCTCTACATATGGTGCACAGACTGCATGTAAGATTCTTGGTGTGATCTTCTTAATTGGTGTTGGTGCTGTTGCTTGGATGATTGTACCTTGTCCTGATGGATGGACTCCTGAAGGATGGACACCATCAACAACACAATCTAAAGAATTAAATACAAAAGACTATAACATCCCACAGATGGTTAAAACACCTATCTTCTGGGTATTAGTAGTAATGTTTATCTTTGCGAATGCAGCAGGAACTATGATGGTCTCTGCTACTTCTCCAATCGCTCAGAAACAGATTGGTTTAAATGCGATGAGTGCAGCACTTTGTGTATCACTTATGACTTTGTTTAATATGTTTGGTCGTATCTCATTTGGTTTTATCTATGATAAATTAAAGGGATGGAACTCACTTATTCTTGTATTACTTATTAATGGTATCTCAATGTTGATGTTAACTATGGCCCATTCTTATGCATACTTTATCTTATGTATTGCCTTAGTAGGATTCTCATTTGGTGGATTACTTGTCGTATTTGCACCTATGGTTAAGATCATCTTTGGTTCTAAGTTCTACAACAGAAACTATGGTTTAATCTTTATTGGTTATGGTATCGGTGCTTTTGTAGGTCCTAAGATTTCAGCAAGCTTCTTTGATGCCACTGGATCTTATGTAATGGGTTATATCGGTTCAGCTATTCTTGCAGCACTTGCAATTGTATTAGTACTAGTAGCTAAGAAGTTACAAAAAACTATGAATTAACTAAAAACGACACTTGATGTGTCGTTTTTTTAATCGTAATAATTCACAGTCGCTTACACCGTGGCTAAATATAGATTATAATATAGCCACAAGAAAGGAGCTGATTGTATGAAGATTATTCCAATGCATGATTTGAAAAATACAGTTGAAGTAGAACGTCTTTGTGCAGAAGAAAATGGTCCTGTATTCGTAACCAAGAATGGATACGGCAGATTAGTTGTTATGGACATCGATTATTATGAAAAAACTATGAGAAAGATGGATGAAGCAATAACAATATTGGATGGTTTGAAAGATGTAAAATCCGAAAACACAGTAGAAGGAGATGCTGCAATTTCTAATATAAGGAGCAAGTATGGCATCTAAATTTGGATATCGACTGACCAAAAGAGCAGAATCTGATTTAGACGGAATTGTCTCATATATCGCAATTGACCTTGCAAATCCACAAGCTACATCAGATTTCGTAGATAAGCTACTGTATAATATTGAAGAAGCAAGAGTTTTTCCTGAAAGTGGTTCTCTTGTAGATAATGAATTTTTACAGTTAGAAAATGTGAGAAAGAAATTGATTGGAAATTATATCATGTACTATCTTCCGAATACTGCAGAAAATATAATCTTAATCCTACGTATTGTATATGGTAAACAAAATATCACTGATATTCATATAAAACTGGATATTTGATCACGTAAGCATCGATCACGAGTTGATTGATGCTTTTATTTATTAATACAGGAGAAGATCCATTCCTTTATAGTGTCTCTTGCGCACTTATAGGAATAATGCCATCTTCTTTCTCTATCAAGAAATCAGTATCATCTGTACAATATATACTCACATGTTCTGTTGTCATAAGCTTCTAGCATACCAACTACATAATAATACTGCTTCAATGCATCAATATATGTCTGCTTAAAGCTATTTATCATTAGATAGTTCTGTTGATCAAGTACTTCTACAAATCGTTCTTTACCTGTAGCCATTAAAAACTCTTTAAAATTAAGAGGATAAAGATTCATAAAATCCACTCTTCCTACCGGGAATGATGTCCCTTTGTGAAGCGTGATACCTAAAAGCGAGCCTGCACATATAATATGATATTCAGGTGCGTTTTCATAAAAGTATTTTATAGCAGATAATGCTTGTGAAACTTCTTGAATTTCATTAAATATAAGAAGTGTATTATTTGGATCAATTTTCTGATCACTATACAGTTCCAGGCCTGTAATCAAACTTTTTGTTTCTAAATCATACGAAAACAAATCTTTCACAGTGACATTATTTTCAAAATTAATATAAATAGTATGAGTATAATCTTTCTTACCAAACTCTTTCATTGCAAAAACCAATATAAAAATGTAGGTTTTTCCTACATTCTTATATTGGCTTTTTAGTCCAAGTCTTATCAAAATCCATCTTTATGCTATATGTTTTGCATTCATAAAATTCCGCAAAACGTTCTTTAATTTTATCATGGGTAATTCTTACTGTGTCACTTCTGCTTTAATGATTATAAACTATTTTTCAGTATATTCAACACCTCATCATGATTCAGCACCTTATATCCACCCTGCATGATAAGTGTTCCATTTGCGATACCCTGCAACATTTCTTCTGTTGCTCCCAACTCATGGAGATTCATTGTAAGTCCCAGTTCTTTCATCCAAACTTCCATACAGGAAAGTCCTTCTATGGCAATCTGTTCATCAGATTTTCCGGCAGGATCGACCTCCCACACATTCACGGCAAAACGGCAAAACTTGCTAAGGCCATAAGGCATAATATAATGATAGTAGGGAAGTGACACCGCAGAAAGCGTCATTCCGTGAGTTGCATCTGTATATGCTCCTACTGCCTGACCAAGCATGTGAACCATCCAGTCGGTACTTTTTCCTCTGGAGACAAGCGTATTCAGTGCCCATGTTGCAGCCCACATGATATTTGACCTTGCCTCATAGTCCTCTGGATTCTGAATGGCAATTCTCGAACTGTGAATTACCGATTTCATCAGTGCCTCGCTAATATAATCGCTGGTATTGTCGTCCTCCCCAGAGAAATACTGCTCACAGATATGATTGAAGATATCATAAATGCCGGCCACCATCTGCTCTTTCGGCAATGTGAAAGTGAATTTCGGATTCAGGATTGCAAACTTCGGCATCACAGTGTCTCCAAACACATGACCAATTTTCATATTTTGATCATGATTCGTAATTACCGCACCTCCATTCATTTCGCTTCCGGTTCCCACCATAGTCAATACACAGCCAACAGGGACAATCTCACAATCCGGCTCCTCAAAGCGGATATAATATTTCTCCCATGGATCTTCATCACAGTAAACAGACACAGAAACCGCTTTCGCATAGTCGCAGCAAGAGCCACCGCCTACAGCCAGCAGAAAATCCACGTGATTCTCTCTGGCAATCTGAACACCCTCCCTTAATTTTTCTATTGTGGGATTTGGCATCACACCTCCATCCTCAACGACTACCTTTCCGTTATCTTTCAGTAATTTCATAACCTGACTGTAAATTCCATTTTTCTTGATAGAACCGCCGCCATAAATCAACTGAACAGTTTTTCCATATTTTGGTAGCTCCTCGTTCAAAGAACAAAGAGAATCCTCTCCAAAGTAAAGTTTTGTCGGATTTGAATACGAAAAATTTCCTAACATAATGTTTTTCCTCCTTAGTCCTGATATACTTCTTTTGCCATGCGGAATGCTGCCCATGCTTTCGACCAGCCAGCATAAAAGGCAGCGTGTGTCAAAATTTCTGCCATTTCTTCTTTTGTAACACCGTTCTTTTTTGCCTCTCCTATATGAAAGGCAAGAGAACTGTCTAGAACACCGCTTGCCATAAGTGCTGTTATAGTGACAATGCTTCTGTCTTTTGCAGGCAGCTTATCTTCTCGTGACCACACTTCTCCAAACAGCACGTCATCATTCAGTTCCACAAATTTTGGTGCAAAATCGCCCAGGGCATCTCTGCCCGCTGTTACCTTTTTCATGATCTGTCTCCTTATTTAAGCTTACTGCATTCTTCTTCATTCACCGGTTCCATCCATTCATTGGAACTTCCTTCTGCTGGAACTTCTACCGCCAAATGAGAAAACCAGCTATCAGGAGCAGCGCCATGCCAATGCTTCACTTCTGGTGCAATATTGATGACATCACCAGGTTTCATCTCCTGAACCGTTTTTCCCCACTCCTGATAATATCCACGTCCAGCAGTGCAGAGCAAAATCTGTCCGCCTTTGTGATGAATATGCCAGTTATTTCTGCATCCTGGCTCAAAGGTTACATTTGCAATTCCAACTCTTTCCGTTGTCAGCATAGACAGGTAACTCTGTCCAACAAAATATTGTGCATACGCATCATTTTTCTCACCCAATGGGAATATCTGTTTAAATCCTTTTTCTATCATGAATTACTCTCCTTTCAAGAATTAAAATAGTCTAAAATCTCTTGCATCCTTGCAACCTGATCCACATGGAACGAGTAGCGTTTGTTACAATGCCCGCATCCAACACAGGCATCAGCCTTGACTGTTAAACCGCAAACTCTACCCATAATGTCTAATAAAAACGTAAATCAAATTAATAAACAGGTGGAAAATGTGCCTTTTGTGACGGCATAAAATTTTGAAACGCAATCGGTATCACCATTGCCATCAAGGTATGATGAAATGATTTTCTGTCCTCATGTACATCCATATTCTCTATAGTCCGCCTCAATACTGGCGGATGAAAAAACATTCCCACACACTAGATTCATTATCATCTATTCCTGCTCCGCTAATTTAATCCGTACCTGATAGCCGCCACATTTTCTCCGACATTGGAAGATTGCCGGATTTTTACGAACCACATGTGGCAAAGAAACACATCATGAAAAACATCAAAAATCCAACATTATACCTTCTCACAGACTTTTTATCCATGCTTTCAATTCTTCCTGAGACAACAAGCCATTCAGTATTTTTCCTTTCATCAGGGTAGCGCCAGGACAACTCGGTGCAAGTTTTTCATTTGTGTTTCCCATACCGCTTCCGCCAGAAGTAGCAAAAGGAACGATGGTTTTGCCTGAGAAATCATAACTCTCCAAAAAAGTATTAATAATCGTTGGTGCAACATGCCACCAGATAGGGAATCCAACAAACACTAGATCATACTGATCCATACCTTCCAGCTTCCCGGCAATTTCAGGACGGAATATCGGATTACTCATCTCCACACTGCTGCGGCTTTTTTTATTTGTCCAGTCCAAATCGGCACTTCTATACGGTACCTTTGGCTTAATCTCATACAGATCTGCGCCTGCTGCTTCCGAAAGTTTCCATGCTGCCTTTGCAGTCACACCACTTGCTGAAAAATAGGCTACCAAAATTTTCTTACTCATAGTTTTTTCCTCCGTAAATTATGTTATTGAACTTATTTTAAATGAATCTATATCACATGAAATGTTTTCCATTTTCCGGACTTCTGCCTCCAGAAGAAAATGACCGCCCGAATGCTTCAATTGTAATACCCCCTAAAGAGACTGCTGCATGGCTTGCTTCTGCAATAGTCTAATAACTGTTACCTGTACCATAGCCATCATGGGTACAAAATGGGATAACTGTTTTCTAACTTAAATCATACTCCTAGTTACTCCCATTTAATTTTTCACTTCCTTTTATTGTTATTTTTTTATTTTACAGATCATATAATCGATTGCATCAAGTGACTGTTGCTTTTCATGTACCTCATCAAGCAATTTGTACCGATATTTTCGCAACATCTTTATCTGCATTTCTTGATCTTCACATCCTGAAATTTTTGCAATTTCTTCTTTGCTTAATCCGGCGTTTATAAGGGGACCATAATCCGGTTTCATGAAATAGCTCTCCCTCCTAAATAAAAAATGTAGGTGTCGAAATTGAAACTACATGCTTCATCTCTACACCTACATTATATTTTTTTGCTTATATTATATCAAATACCTAGTTTTTATGACTCATCAATGCTTAAAAAGCATTGAATATGTTTGATGAATTTTGTGGTTGCTAAGCTAAACGGCTGACCACGTTTCCATGCTAATACACTTGATGCTGTAAGTGGCGGATCAAGCGGTCTAAATGTAACCTTTGATTGATTCCAGAAGGGTACAGCCCCTTCAATCACCAATGAATATGCCAAGCCTCCATTCACCATAATTGCGCTGTTCGTACTTAAATTGCTGGTAAAAACAATATTCAATCTATCATAGTAGTTGCCAAACCAACTTGCCAACTCACTCTGCACATTCATACGCCTTGGAAGAATCAAAGGCAGTGCAGACAAATCTTTTGCGGTTACCATTTCTTTCTTGGAGAGTGGATCATCCGATCTCATCAGAACCACCCATTTTTCCCTTATATTCAAGCGAATAAACTCATATTTTTCCATATCAATCGGCTCAAGAAGCAAACCAATATCCAGTAGTCCCTTATCCATTTGTTCCTTCACCAAATCTGCTGTGGCTGTAAAAATATCAAAAGTAACACGGGGATATTTCTGACGAAAGGACTCAATTATTTTAGGAAGAAGTTGTACAGCAGCAATTTCTCCACACCCAATGGAAATTTTACCTTCCACCTGTTCCTCTTGCTCCACTAATTCTTTTTCTGTCTTATCTACAAGCTGCAAAATTTCTTCCGCACGACGGCGAAGAAGTATTCCTTCATTTGTCAATTTGATTTTCCGTGTCCCTCTATCAAACAACTTTACACCAATATCTTCCTCCATCTGTGCAAGCTGACGTGAAAGTGTCGGCTGCGTGATATGTAAAACTTCTGAGGCTTTTGTGATACTTTCTTCCCTTACTACAGCCAGAAAATATCGAAGAACTCTAATTTCCATCAGTAATACCTCCTATATCTGCCATGCTTAATAAACATATTTTAACTTATATATGCTTTAGAAGCAAGATTGCTAACCATTATTCGTAATTCATCAGCCATGTTTTACCTACATGTCTTGCACCCTGTATAATCATTGGCTTACGATTTGGCTTTTCTTTCCATTTGAATAATTCTTCTATTGCATATCGATACATAGAAACACCTGCCTTATTATTCCTTTATATCACCTTTTTACATTTTTTACAGCGAAAAAATGTGTTATCATTACACTTTTTACACCGAATAAATGTGCTACAACTACACTTTTTACACCGAATAAGTGTAATAGTCCACATTTTTAGAGCCTAAAAAAAGACTATCACACATAAGTGTCATAGTCTTTTGATGTTATAATTTGAAGTTTGCTGCGTCTTTCTTGAACTGTTCAACATCTTCATCAGTACCTAATACAAAGTGTGTATCAGTGATCTGATGCTGAGTACCAGCTGCATAATCAAGACCGCTTGTTTCATAATCATAAGAGAATGATTTTCTTACCTTCTCTACTCTTGGGTTAGAATGAGGGATGGCAGATAATAATGATCTTGTATATGGATGGAGAGGATTACTAAAGATTTCATCTGCAGTTCCTGTTTCTACTAAGTGACCTAAATGTAATACACCAATTCTATCAGAGATGTATTTAACCATTGATAAGTCATGAGCGATAAATAAGTAAGCAGCACCTGTTTCTTTCTGCATCTTCTTCATTAGGTTTACAACCTGTGCCTGAATAGATACATCTAGGGCTGAGATTGCTTCATCGGCAATGATTAGATCAGGGTTCATAATTAAGGCTCTTGCGATACCAATACGCTGTCTCTGACCACCAGAGAACTGGTGTGGGAAACGGTTCGCATGTTCTTTTGATAGACCTACCATCTCAAGAATCTTATAAACCTTTTCTTCTCTTTCTTTTTCATCTTTATAATCATGATGAATATCAAGACCCTGAGCAATAATATCAATAACCTTCTTACGAGGGTTTAAACAAGCCATTGGATCCTGGAAAATCATAGCCATCTTAGTACGTAATGTCTTAAGAGCTTTATTAGACATCTTACCAGTGATATCTTCACCTTCGAAAATGATCTGACCATCAGTTGGATCATATAATCTAATAATAGCACGACCAGTAGTAGATTTACCTGAACCAGATTCACCTACTAAACCATATGTTTCACCTGGCATGATTTTGAATGAGATACCATCAACGGCTTTTACAGTAAACTTTCTACTTGGATAGAAATACTGTTTTAAATTCTTGACTTCAAGAATTGGAGTCTGACTATTCTTGTCCATTATTTGGTACACCTTCTTTCATCATGTTATCAATTCTCTTTCTTAATGCTTCAGGCATTTCTACCTTTGGCGCATTTGGATGCATTAACCAGCTGGCTACCTTATGAGTTGTAGAACCTTCTACTTTGAACATAGGTGGTTCAATTCTCTTATCGATATTTAATGCATATTTATTACGTGGTGCGAATGCATCACCTTTGATTTCTTTTGTAACGTTTGGTGGTGAACCAGGAATTGTATATAATTCTGGATCATCAGTATTTAAATCAGGCATTGCTGATAAAAGACCCCAAGTATATGGATGTAAAGGTCTGTAGAAGATATCTTCGATAGAACCTGTTTCTACAATCTTACCTGCATACATAACGTTTACGAAGTCAGCTACCTTAGCAACTACACCTAAGTCATGTGTGATATAAATAACTGAAATACCTTTTTTCTTCTGTAAGTCCTGAATTAATTCAAGAATCTTAGCCTGGATAGTTACATCTAAGGCTGTTGTAGGTTCGTCACAGATTAATACATATGGATCACAAGATAAAGCGATTGCGATAACAACACGCTGTCTCATACCACCAGATAACTGGTGAGGGTAGTTCTTCATACGTTTTTCTGCATTTGTGATTCCTACTTCTTCAAGAAGTTCTACAGCCTTTTTATATGCTTCTTCTTTAGATGTTCCATAATGATACATCATTGGTTCCATGATCTGTTTACCAATTGTCATTGTTGGGTCTAGAGAAGTCATTGGATCCTGGAAGACCATCGCAATCTTACGACCACGGATTTCCTTCTGGATTTCCTTTTCTGTCATCTTAGTGATATCTACTGTATGTTTTTCATCAGTATCTGGATCATGCCAAGTATAGTCGATTGAACCACTTTCAATACTACCATTCTTAGCTAAGATACCCATGATAGCTTTTGTAGTAACTGATTTACCTGAACCAGATTCACCTACAATCGCAATTGTTTCTCCTTTATAAAGGTCTAAGTTAACACCACGGATGGCATTCACTTTCTTACCTTCAATCTTAAAGGAGATATTTAAGTCTCTGATTTTTAAAATTCTTTCTCTGTCAGCCATAATTACATCTCCTTCATAGTAGGATCAAGTGCATCTCTTAAACCATCACCTAATAAGTTGAATCCTAACATTAATACTGCAAGGATAATAGCTGGGATAGTCATCTGAGTTGGATATACTGTGAATACTTCGAAACCTGAGTTGATCAAAGTACCAAGTGAAGCCTGAGGAACAGTTAAACCTAAACCAACGAATGCTAGATATGCTTCATAGAAGATTGCATTTGGGATAGTCATCATAGACATGATGATTAACTGACCAAAGATGTTTGGTAAGATTTCCTTGAATAAGATAAAGATATTGCTTGCACCTAATGTTCTAGAAGCAAGAATGAATTCATCTTCCTTGATTTTTAATACCTGTGCTCTTGTGATACGAGACATAGGAATCCATTCAGTGAAGATTAACGCAAGAATAACGGTATATAAAGAAGGCTTTAATACTGTTAAAAGAATAGTTAATACTACTAGTGTTGGGATAGAGTTGATGATTTCCTGAATTCTCTGAAGGACAGAGTCAATTAAACCACCAAAGTAACCAGAAATCAAACCATAAGTCATACCAACTACGATATCAATAACTACTGCAACTAATGCGATAATTAATGAAATACGAGTACCCTGCCATGTTCTTACGAACAAGTCACGGCCATATTTATCAGTACCAAAGAAATGAGTACCATTTGGAAGAATATTCGCAATACTTGTATCAATTGCATCATATTTCCAATGAGAAATCATTGGTACAAAGATAGCAAGTAAAGCAATGATAATAATACAAGCTAAACCAAAGATTGCACCTTTGTTCTGAGTAAAACGATAAACAACATCTTTCCAAGCAGGTCTTGCAGGAGCAACTTCATCAATGTTGATATTCTGTTTATCACCGATAAACTCAAAATCATCTGGCAAAAATTCATATTTCTTGTCATCCATCTTAGTTGTCCCCCTTTCCTAAACGGATACGTGGATCGATAATACCATAAGATACATCGATTACTAACATCATAACGATATACATGAATGCATATAAGAATGAACATGCAACGATGATGTTGTAGTCATTGGCACGAATACTGTTAATTAATAGCTTACCTAAACCTGGTACAGAACAGATCTGTTCTACTACCATTGTACCAGTCATCAAGTTAACTAGGATCGGACCTAAGATAGTGATTACTGGAATTAAGGCATTACGTAATGCATGCTTGAAGATTAATGTCTTACGATCTAAACCTTTAGCCATTGCAAGAGTCATATATTCACTATTTAATACAGAAATCATTTCTGTACGAGTGAAACGTGCTACGTTGGCAATAACGCTCATAGATAAAGCGATAACTGGCAATATAGATGAGAAGATTGGATTCATATCATCATACATTGTTGGTAAGATACGAAGATCATTACTGAACAAGATAACAAGTAATAATGCGAATACGAATGATGGGATAGATACACCTAAGATAGAAATAATAGTTGCGATTGTATCCCAAATAGTGTTCTTGTTTAATGCAGCAACGATACCAAGTAACATACCTACTAATGTACCTAAGATACATGCAGCGATACCATAAGCAAATGAGATCTTAGCTGCGTCAAATACTAATTCAGAAACATTCTGATCTTTGTATAAAACATAAGAAACACCGAAGTCGCCTGATAACATATTCTTTAAGTATGTACCATACTGTACTAGAACTGGCTTATCAAGACCATATTTTGCCATAATGACTTTCTGCTGTTCTGGACTCAACTTTTCTGAGTTGAATGGAGAACCTGGCATACAACGAGTCATAATGAACAGAACTGTTAGTATAACAAATAGAGTAATTGCTGAAATAAGCAATCTCTTTAAGATATACCTAATCATGGATTTATCCATATAAATATCACACCTTTCATTTAAAAAAGAAGAACACATTATAGCAAGAGCTATAATGTGTTTATTCTCACTATGTTCTGTTTATTCTTATTTGATAGTTACGTATTTGAATGTATAAGGAACACCAACTGCTGAATGAACAAGTCCTTTTACATTCTTAGCCTTTAATGCTGCAGCACCCTTTTCGAATACTGGAATATAAGCTAAATCATCAAGTGCAGTCTTTTCTACCTGAGTCATTAAGTCCCAACGTTTATTTAAATCTGATTCAGCCTGAACCTGTTTCATTAATGAATCAACTTTAGCATTGCTGTACTTACCATAGTTATTCTGGTTACCAGTTAAGAATAAGTTCAAGTAAGTAGTTGGATCAGCATAGTCTGGACCCCAACGAGTACATGCAATCTGATAGTTACCATTTGCCTGTCTGTTGTAAATTCTGTCTTTCTTTACAGTTGCAACCATGTTTACCTTTAAGCCTTTTAACTTAGAGAATGAACCCTGTAAGTATTCAGCCATAGTATCCATTGGTGATTCATCAGTACCATATAATAAATCAACTGTGATTGTATCAGTACCTAATTCTTTCTTAGCTGCATCTAAGTATTCCTGAGCCTTCTTAACATCGTAACCTACAATATCACCTGCAGTATCACGGAAGTCTTTACCAGCTGGGCTCTTAGATAACTGTGATGGAACAAAACCAGTAGCAGCTTTAGAACCATCCTTTAAGACATTTTCGCATAAGTCTTTTCTGTTAATTGCGTAAGATAATGCTTCTCTTACGTTCTTATCAGCAATTGTCTTATTGTTGAAGTTTAAGCTTAGGTAGAATAAGAAACCTTCATTGAATGTTGTGAAAGTATCTTTACCTTTATACTTATCTACTAATGTAGAGTTGATTGTTGCATAGTCAACTTTACCATTGTCAAAGTTCTGTGCAGCAGTCTTAGGATCCTGTACTAGGAACATTTCAAGGTTCTTAGTCTTAACTGCTTTTGCATCATAGTACTTATCGTTCTTAGTGAATGTTGCTTTATTACCTTTGATCCACTTAGTCATTGTATAAGCACCATTAGATAATGTGTATTCTGGTTTAGTACCATAGTTCTTACCACATTTTTCAACGAACTTTTCGTTCTGTGGGAAGTAGCATGGGAAAGCCATTAAATCTGTGAAATATGGAACCTTGTTGTTTAATTCAACAACTAAAGTCTTATCATCAGTTGCTTTAACACCTAAAGTGTTCATCTGTTCATCTGTTGCCTTTGGGCCTAGATCAATCAGCTGACTCGCATTCTTAACTGATGCACCATCATCACCTAACATGTAAGCATAGTTACCTGCATTCTTAATAATTCTCTTCCAAGAATAAACGAAATCGTTGGCAGTGACTTTATCACCATTTGACCACTTAGCATCTTTTAAGTGGAAAGTGTAAGTCTTACCATCAGCACTTACATCCCAGCTCTTAGCTAATGCTGGAACTGTCTTGCCTTTGTCATTTACTGCTGTTAAGCCGTCTGTGATTGCGTGGATTGCGTTGTATGACATACCATCATCAACTACTGTAGAATCCATACCCTGGATATCTAATTCACTTGCAAATCTGAAAGTATCTGTATCAGTTTTGCTTCCACATCCAGCAAGTAATGCTGCTGCCATACTTGCAGCAACTAAAACCTTTACTGTTTTCATAATTTTCCCCTCCATAATGGATATAAATGTATGATAGCATCCAACTATCATGAAAAACATCTTACACTCTTTGTGTATACATGTCAATATTCATTAGTATAAATCTTTGTGCATTTCATGAATCTTTTTTACTAATTTGTCTTTTCCACAAATTGACTAATTCTAATATTTTTTGCGCTTAATTTATTATCATAAAGAGAAAAATCACGCATATAAAAAAGGCACCAATCAGGTGCCTCTTAGTCCATAAATGGGTTGATTTTATCAAGGATTGCATCCTTATTTGCGAAACCAATGATCTGTGTAACAGCCTTACCTTCTTTAAAGAAAATCATGTTTGGAATTGACTGTACACCGTATTTAGATGCTAAATCAAGTTCATTGTCTACATTTACTTTAACAACTGTTAACTGATCATTTTCAGCATCTAATTCTTCTAATACTGGACCAACCATCTTACAAGGGCCACACCAGTCTGCATAGAAGTCTACTAATACATACTTATTGTTTAATGCTTCATTAAAACCGTTCTGATCTACAATTTTCATATTCTTCACCTCACCTATATTTAAACAGATTGAAGAATATTCCGCAACTTATTTGCTTAGATGAATATCATAGGTCGTATAGGCAAGTTCTATGCCTTCTTCGTTGAAACGCTTATTCATGTTTTCAAGTAAACTACATCTAAGTATTTCATAGTTTTCTGTAGCTGCCCATACTCTAAGTGTAAAGGTTAATGCACTATCCTTATATTCTGTCATATTCACAAATGGTGGAATATCATGGAGACAATAAGGATTAGATAAAGCTTCTTCCATAATAACCTTCTTAACTAATTCTGTATCACTATCCATTATAACGTCGAAGTTTAAATCTACACGACGCATTTCTTCACTTGAATAGTTCACTAATGGTGAGTGTGCTAACTGTGAATTAGGAATGACAATCTTCTTATTATCTAAAGTAAGTAGATTTGTATAGAGTAAAGAGATTTCCTGGATTCTTCCTGTGACTCCTACAACTTCAATTAAGTCTCCTTTTGAAAAAGGTTTTGCTAGTAAGATGATAATACCATCAAAGAAGCTGGCGAGTGAGTCTTTAATAGCAAGTGCAAAAGCAGCAGAAGCTGCAGTGAAGATAGCAAGAATAGAACTTGTATTAATACCAAGCTGTGATAGAGCCATAATCGCAATAATCACAATAAAGACTGTCTTGATGATTGTCTTAAAGAAGTTTAAGACAATTTCATCCTGTGAAGACTTTTCTATAAATTTTGTAAATAACTTATCAAAAATTTTATATACAATATATCCAATAACTATAATGATAAGGGCTTGAAGAGCTTTCTCTCCCATGCCATAAAGTGTTTCTAAGTATTTTTTCACCATTTTTGTAAATCCTTTCATGTACATTTAAAGTAATTCGTCTAACTTGATTAGTCAAGAAAATGTTGATTTATTCCTCAAAATTGTTAAAATTGTGTTTGACTGAAGGAGGTCCTTGTATGAAAATTGCAATCATGACAGATAGTAACTCTGGCATTACACAGGCAGAAGCAAAAGAATTAGGTATCTATTGTATTCCTATGCCTTTTACTATAGATGGGAAAGAATTTGAAGAAGATATCAATTTAACACAAGAACATTTCTATGAAAAATTAATGGGTGGTGCAGAAGTATTCACTTCACAGCCAACAATTGGGATTATCGCAAAGAAGTGGGATGAAATATTAAAAACATATGACGCTATTATTCATATTCCTATGAGCAGTGGCTTATCTGGAAGCTGTCAGACAGCAATGATGATGGCGGATGAAGATCAGTATAAAGGCAAAGTATTTGTTGTGGATTCTCAAAGAATCTCTGTAACACAAAAAGCAGATGTCCTAGATGCCCTTGCAATGGCAAATAAAGGATATAGTGCACAGGAGATTTATGATTATCTTATGAACAATAAGATGAATGCCACTATCTATGTTACTGTAGATACACTTGAATATTTAAAGAAGGGTGGACGTTTATCCCCTGCTGCTGCAACGCTTGCGGGTTTATTGAAGATTAAGCCTATTCTTACTATTCAGGGTGAAAAGTTAGATAAATATGGTACTTCACGTACTATGAAAAAAGCTCGTAAAATGATGATTGACCAGGTAAAACAGGATATTAGTGATCGTGGCTGGGGTGATGATTATGAAGTAGCATGTGTTTATTCTTATGATAAAGAAGCTGCTTTAGATTATTTAGAACAAGTGAAAGAAGCATTCCCTGATAAAGAGGTCATCTTTGACCGTTTATCATTAAGTGTTGCCTGCCATATTGGTCCAGGTTCACTTGCAGTTGCTGCCTTTAAGAAAGGTTCTTATTAAGATGTTCGATAGAACATCTTTTTTTAATTTTTGCTTGTATTCCCTTACAACATTGATTATTCACTTTTTTTATATTATTATTTTAATGAATGATTTTACATTTTTGAGAAAGAGGTGGATAGTGATTTATGTCAGTCGATAATACTGAAAAGAAAAAGACATTCAAACCTCACCGTTCTAAAAGAAGATTCCCTTCTACACATCATAATGTTAAAACACAGGGAACAAAGATATTCGCATTAGGCGGTTTAAATGAGGTTGGTAAGAATACTTACTGTATTGAATGTAATGATGAAATGATTATTATTGATGCAGGTGTTAAATTTGCATCTGAAGGTCTTCCTGGGATTGATTATGTTATTCCAGATTATACTTATTTAAGAAAGAATAATAAAAAGATCAAGGGATTATTTATTACACATGGCCATGAAGACCATATTGGGGGTATTCCTTTCTTATTAAGACTAGTGAATATTCCATTTATTTATGCTTCTCCATTGGCTTGTGCCATGATTAGAAGAAAACTAGAGGAACATCATCTTACACATGTAACTAAGATGATTCCTATTACTCACGAAAGTTCTATCAAGACTAAATATTTTAATATTGGTTTCTTTAATACAAACCACTCTATTCCTGAATCTATGGGAATTATTGTGAATACACCTGATGGTCGTATTGTAGAAACAGGTGACTTTAAGTTTGATTTATCTCCAGTTGCTAATCCTGCTGATTATCAGATTATGAGTTTCTTAGGTGAAACAGGTGTTGATTTATTAATGAGTGATAGTACGAACGCAGAAGTACCTACATTCTCTATTAGTGAAAAGACTGTTGCAGGACAGGTACAGGAAGAATTCAGAAAGACTGAAGGACGTATTATTGTTGCAACATTCGCATCTAATATACATAGAGTACAGCAGATTGTAGAAGCTGCTGTTAAGTTTAATCGTAAGATTCTTGTATATGGACGTTCAATGGTCAACAATATTGATGTTGCAAGAAAGATGGGTTATATCAAGTGTCCTGATCGTTTCTTTATTAAGAATGATGAAGCAAAACATCTTCCTGATAATGAAATACTAATTCTATGTACTGGATCTCAAGGTGAAGCACTTGCAGCCTTAAATAGAATTGCGAATGGTACACATCGTCAGATTAAGATTAAACCTGGTGATACTGTATTATTCTCATCTAACCCTATTCCTGGTAACCAATCTTCTGTATCACGTTTAATTAATAAGTTATATCGTTCTGGAGCAAGAGTTCTAGAAAACTCTATGATTAGTAACCTTCATACTTCTGGACATGCTTCTCAGGAAGAACAGAAGCTCATGATGCTTCTTACTAAGCCTAAATACTTCTTCCCAGTTCATGGTGAACATAAAATGCTTTGTATACATAAAAAATTATATGAAGAAGTAGGCGGAAAGCCTGATCATGCATTTGTATTAAGTAATGGGGATTGCTTATGCTTAAAGGATCATGAAGTATTCCAGACAAGAAGCGTACATGCAGATGATATTTATGTAGATGGTAATGATTTAACAGGTTTATCTACAGCGGTATTACATGACCGTCAGATTTTAAGTGAAGATGGTATGGTTGCAGTACTTATTAGTATGGATTCTCATTCGGGTATTTTACTTCATAAACCAGTTATTATGAGCCGTGGATTTGTTTATATGAAAGATAGTAAACCTATGATTTATGGAGCAGAAATGGCTGTGGATCGTAAGCTACGTGCTTTATTGCAGGAAAAAACAACATTTGGTGAAATTAAGAATACAATCAGAGAAACATTAACATCTTATTTCTATACTAAGACAAAGAGAAGACCGATGATTATTCCTGTCATCATGAATAAGAAATAATGAAGAAAAAGAAAATTATTCGTACTGGTATTCTTGCAATTATTGTTTTCGCATTGGTGTTGTTTGGTGGTTATACATGTCTCTTTTCTAGAACACATTATTCTTTTACAAGAATGACTTATAGTAATGGATTATTACCTGATGGTTTTAAAAACTTTAAGATTGTAGATTTATCCGATATACATATCACAACGTCTAAAGATATTGATCGTTTTGAACAAATTGTAGATGAGATAGAAGATCAAAGTTATGATATGGTTGTATTTACTGGAGACCTGTATGAAAGTAAACCTATTGAGGATGCAAGAGTACAAAAGATCTTAAAGAAACTTCAGCCAGGTTATGGTAAGTTTGCAGTACTTGGTGATGAAGATCATGCACATGCTGAAGAAGTGACTAATATCCTTAATGAAGGTGGATTTGAAGTACTTAATAACAGTGCTCGTACCATTCATTATCGTAATAGTTCCTTTACCCTTTATGGACAATCTATTAATAGTCAGGAAGAAATACCTGCTTCTGACGGGTTTGTCTTAACCTTAAGTCATTATCCTGATAGTTTTAGTCAAAATAAAGGACATACACATTTACAGTTATCTGGACATAGTAATGGTGGGACTATCTGGTTCCCTGGTATTGGTCCACTTGTAAAGTGTAATAATGCGACTACTTATAATCATGGAAGTTATACAGAAAGTGGTTCTGAACTTATTGTAAGTAATGGTGTAGCGCCACGTCATAACTATCATTTTAAAGTATTATGTGAAAATGAGATTATTATAATTACATTCGAGTAGGGATTTTAATCCCTACTCTTTCTTTTACTTTCATATAACGAGTAAGATTGGTAAAATAAAGATAGGGAAATGAGGTGATTCCCATGAAAACAAAGAAGAGCTATATCTTGAATATTGCATTAATTCTTGTGATTAGTGGTATATCTTTATACTTATCAGTAGGTTCTGAAGTCTCTACTGTATTTAAAACAATTACTACAGCGCATCCTTTCTGGCTATTCATCTTATGTTTTATTATGTTTATGTATTATGTATTTGATGGACTCGCTACAATGATCTTTGCGCGTTTATATAAGAAAGACTTTACTCTTAAAGAAGGTTTTGTGAATGGACTTGTAGGTACTTTATTTAGTGGTTTAACTCCTTCTTCTTCAGGAGGACAGTTCGCCCAGGTGTTCGTATTTAATAACCAGGGGATCTCCCCTGCCATTTCTACAAGTATCTTACTCATGTGCTTTATTAGTTATCAAATAGTGATTATGGGCTTTACTGCAGTGATTATGATTGTGGACTCAGCCTACTTCTTAGATAAAGGTGTAGGTGTATCTTCTATGGCAGCCGTTGGATTTCTTATTAATGCGGTAGTCACTCTTCTATTATTTGCAGGCGCTAAGAGCAAAAAGTTCCAGAACTTTATTGTAGATAAAGTAGTCTATCTCCTTTCTAAAACACCACTTATAAAAGATTATGAATCAACATGCTTTAGAATTCAGAATTACTTTGGTGAATTTAGAGAACAGATGAAAGTATTACAGAAAAATAAAAAAGCTTTATTACAGACAGTATTATGTAATATAGTGAAACTTACCATCATCTACTCTACACCATTCTTTTCATGTCTTGCTTTAGGAATAAAAGTACCAGTTACCCTATTTGTACAGTTCTTAGGACTGGCTTCTATTATTAATTTAATTAATACATTCCTCCCTATTCCTGGTGCATCAGGTGGTAGTGAAGGATGTTATATGATCTTATTTGGTTTCTTAGGAAGAGCCAATGCTTCTAGTTCTATGTTCTTATGGCGTTTCTTCTCTTTCTATTTTGGATTAATACTTGGTATGATCACATTTATCGTTGCGAAGGATACAAAACGAAAAGATGATTAAGTCACTCTGGGAGTGGCTTTTTTTTGTGCACTTTTATCCAATCTGCCCAAAAACAAATTAGCACTCACCTTGACAATGTGCTAATAAGAACTATAATACTCTTAGCAATCAAATAAAGAGAGTGCTAATAAGGAGGAATAATTATGTTGAAACCTTTAAATAAGAATATCGTATTAAAGAAAGAAGAAGTAGAAAATAAGACAGCTAGTGGTATTATTCTCACTACTGAGACAAAGAGTCTTCCTACTGTTGGAGAAGTTGTGGCTGTAGGTCCTCAATGTGAAAATGATTTAAAAGAAAAAGATCGTGTTGTATTCAAGGAATACTCTGGTACAAAAGTTAAACTTGATGGTGTTGAATATATTGTGATAGACGAGAAAGATGTTCTCGCATGTATTGAATAGGAGGAATGAACTATGAGTAAAGAAATACGTTTTTCTAGTGATGCACGTCAATCAATGTTGAAAGGTGTGAATACTCTTGCTGATGCAGTAAGTGTTACACTTGGTCCTAAAGGTAGAAATGTAGTATTAGAGAAGAGTTATGGTTCTCCTTTAATTACGAATGATGGTGTTTCTATTGCCAAGGAAATAGAATTAGAAGATCATTTTGAAAATATGGGTGCAAAACTTGTATATGAAGTAGCCAATAATACAAATGATATTGCAGGTGATGGTACAACAACTGCCACAATTCTTGCAAGAGATATGATTGTGAATGGTATGAAGCAGGTTGAAAAAGGTGCAAACCCTGTACTTATGAGAGAAGGTATTGAAAGAGCCTCTAAAGCAGTGGCAGAAGTATTATTAAAGAATTCTCATAAGGTAGAAACAAGCAGAGATATTGCATCTGTTGCGACTATTTCTTCTTCTAATAGTCATATTGGTGAATTGATTGCTCAGGCTATGGATAAGGTTGGTAGAGATGGTATTATCAACGTAGATGAATCTAATAGCTTTGATGATGAATTAGAAGTCAATGAAGGTATGCAGTATGATAAGGGTTATGTATCTCCTTATTTTGTAAGTGATACAGATAAGATGGAAGTAGAAATGGATAACCCACTCATCTTAGTCACTAATCAGAAGATTACTAATTTACAGGAAATCCTTCCAGTACTTGAACAGGTATTAAAGGCTAATAAACCATTATTACTTATTGCAGAAGATTATGAGAATGAAGCGATTTCTTCTCTTGTATTGAATAAGTTAAGAGGTGCCTTTAATGTCGTAGCTACTAAGGCTCCAGGATTTGGTGATAAACAGAAAGAAATGTTGGAGGATATTGCAGTATTAACTGGTGCTAAATTCTACAACAAAGACCTTAATATGAAACTTTCTGATTTAACTATTGAAGATCTTGGTACGATCAAGAAAGTGATTGTAAAGAAAGACAATACTACTCTTATTGGTCATAGTTCAAGTGAAGCAGTGAATAACCGTGTTGAAGAATTAAAGACACAGTTAACTCATACTAAGAGTGATTATGAAAAGAAGACCCTAAAAGAACGTATTGGTAAATTATCTAACGGTGTTGCAACAATTAAAGTCGGTGCTACAACTGAAGCAGAATTAAAAGAAAAGAAATTAAGAATTGAAGATGCTCTTAATGCGACTAAGGCCGCTGTAGATGAAGGTATCGTTGTTGGTGGTGGTGCTGCGTTAGTAGAAGCCTATGAAGAATTAAAGAATCAGGTCAGAGATACGAATGTAGATATCCAGAAGGGTATTAACGTAGTCATGAATTCTTTATTTGCGCCTCTTACTCAGATTGCAATCAATGCTGGTTATGATGAAGAAGAAATTGTATCTATCCAGAAAACTGCTGAAAAGGACTTTGGATTTGATGCAAAGACAGGTGACTGGGTTAATATGTTTGAAGCAGGTATTATTGATCCTACTAAAGTCACTCGTAGCGCATTATTAAATGCGGCTAGTATTTCAGCCTTATTCTTAACAACTGAAGCAGGTGTGGCAGAACTTCCTAAGAAGGAAGAACCACAACAGCCTGTTATGCCACAAGGTGGCATGTATTAAAAAAAAGCCAGAATTTCTGGCTTTTTTTATTACTTACAGAATTGATATGTTAGTTCTCCTAGAATCTGAATACCTTTTTCGATATTCTCCATAGAAGCAGCTGAGAAGTTCATACGAATAGATTGACATGGCTTAGTACTATCTACCATGAATTCATTACCTGGTACGATGGCTACATGCTTCTTAATAGAAGCCTGAACGAATTCTGGCATACTAACTCCTTCCGGTAAATCAAACCATATAAACATACCGCCTTCTGGTTCAATGACATGAATAGAAGGATGGAAATACTTCTTGATCGTCTCTAACATGAAGTTACATTTCTTTGCATAAAGAGACTGCAAATGTTTAATATGTGCATCCATATCTGTTTTTCTTAAGAAGGCATCCATCATATATTGTGAAAGATTGTTTGTATGGTTATCTCCTGATTGTTTAGCCATAAAGAGTTTAGAGATAATATCTTTACTTGCACAGATGATTCCTGTACGCATACCTGGTGAGATAATCTTAGAAAGACTGGCTGCATAAACAACACGATGGTCTTGATCTAAAGATTTAATAGAAGGGACTTCTTCTCCTGTAATACGTAAATAACCATAAGGGTTATCTTCTAGAATAACTACATCATACTTTACTGCAAGGTTATAGATTTCTTTTCTTTTTTCTAGAGATGTTGTGACTCCGGTAGGATTCTGGAAGTTAGGAATTGTATAGAATACCTTTGGTCCTTTCTTAAAGGCTTCTTCTAGTTCTTCTAGGTTTACGCCATCTTCTTCTAAAGAAACACCAAGCAGCTTTGCCCCATTACATTTAAATGAGTTTAAAGCACCTAAATAACTTGGGTTCTCTACTACAACATAATCCCCTTCATCACAGAATATCTTAGACACAAGATCTAAGCCCTGCTGTGATCCTGTTGTAATAATAATATCATCATCCCTTGTACATATACATTCATGCTTATTAATGAATGACTTAGAAGATTCTATTAAGCCTGTATAACCTTGAGCAGAGCCATACTGCAAGACTTCATAAGTCTTTTCTTGAAGAATCTTATGTCCTACTTCTTCTAGTTTCTCCTGTGGAATAGCTTCTGGATCAGGGAATCCACTCGCAAAACTAATATAGTCTACCGTACCATTCTCACTTGCATCAGCCATGACACTTCTAATGGCTGATTTTTTTACGTTTTTCATCTTATCTGCGTATCTCATATATGTCACTCCATTCACTTTTTTCTCATTCTACTACTATTATTTGAAATCACCTAATTATTTTTTTATATCTGCGTAAGTTATAATCTGAATATCGTGATCCTTGATGAACTGTTTGAATTCATCACTCTTAAGTAATTCTAATTCCTTGATACGATTCATATTGTAGCTAGATACGTTCATGAGTCTTTCATCAACTAAAGCAGGATGACAAACAAGTTCTACTGTATCATAGCCTTCTGTTGAGCAGATTTCTTTGAATGTTTCAAAACTTACACCATCTTTATAAAATTCACAACGTGCTGGGAAGTAGTTTTCATCCACATATCTTGTTTGTCTAATAGGAAGGTTATATTCCTTGGCTAAACGCTTGATGACTTCCAATTGTCTATGCTCCATATGAACATAATGATGAGAATCTAGATGTGTAGGAAGATGTCCTGTGTGTGCGATGAAAGCTTCTATCTGTGCTTTCCATTCTTCATAAACTTCATCTGGTTCTCCATCTGGGAATTCATCTTCATAAGCATTTGGTCTTAAAAAGTTTCCCTCTTCATCTGTATAGCTTTTCTTGCCAGGTAATAATGGTTTACCGGCAGTTAAAGTTAAATGAACACCTATTCCTAAATTTGGATAAGCCTTTGCCTTGTCGAGGGCCCATAAAGCATATGGCATATTCATCATGACTGTAGTGGAACTTACAAGTCCCTGCTCGTGAGCAAGAAGGATACCTAGGGAGTTTCCTTCACACATACCGAAATCATCAGCATTAATAATTAATTTCTTAATCATACTTTTCACCTCTAGAATCCATTGTACTAAATATTATAAGAACAGTCACACATAACGATAAAATGATGTATAATACAAGACAAAAGGAGAATGTTATGAAAAATACAATTACTGGATATACAGGTTTATATGGGGTTGTCGCCAATCCTATTAAACATTCTTTTTCACCAATGATGCATAATACTGCATTTCAAACATTAGGTATTAATGATGTTTATCTTGCATTTGAAGTGACTAAAGATCAGTTAGATGATTATATTACGTCTGTTAAGACATTACCTATTAAGGGATACAATATTTCTATGCCTTATAAACAGGATATGATGAAATATATGGATGAACTCACAACACAGGCAAGACTTGCGAAGAGTATCAATACGGTAAAGAATGAGAACGGTAAACTCATTGGTCATATTACTGATGGAGAAGGTTTTGTGATGGCCTGCCGTGATAAAGGATGGGGTATTGCGAAGCATAAGATTGTAGTACTTGGTGCTGGTGGTGCAGCAAGTGCAATTATTATTTCTCTTGCATTAGCAGGTGCTAAGGAAATTGTGGTTTATAATCGTTCTGATAAGCCATTTATTAAAGAACTCAATAAGAAATTAGACTGCCCTATTACTTTAAAGAAAATTGATCAGGAAAGTATAAAGGAAGATTTAAAGGATACTTATTTATTAGTTAATACAACTAGTGTTGGTATGGCACCTCATCCTGAAGGATGTATAATTGAGAGTGCTGATATGTTACCTGATGGTTTAAAGGTGGCTGATATTATTTATAATCCTAAGGAAACAAAGTTATTAAGTTATGCAAGACAAAGAGGTCTTGATTATATGAATGGAGAACGTATGATTGTCTATCAGGGTGCATGTTCTTTTAAGTTTTGGACAGGAAAGGATATGCCTATTCATGAAGTCAAAGTAGCGTTAGGAATGGAGGAAAGCGAATGAAAGAGATCGTAGTTGCAACAACAAATAAAGGAAAACTTAAAGAGATTTCTGCAATGTTGGAAAAGTTAGGGATTGAAGTAAAGTCTATTAAAGATGTATTAGGTTATAATCCTGATATTGAAGAAACAGGGACTACTTTTACTGAAAACGCAGTGATTAAAGCTGAAACAGTGATGAATATGATTCATATGCCTACTCTTGCAGATGATTCTGGTTTAGAAGTAGATGCATTAGATAAACAGCCTGGTATTTATTCTTCTCGTTTTATGGGTGAAGATACAAGTTATGATATTAAGAATCAGTGGATTATTGATGCTGTAAAAGATAAAGAAGATAAGACAGCACGTTTCGTATGTGCGATGGCTTTGGCTATTCCTGGTGAAGAAACAAAGACTTTCTTAGGTACTTTTGAAGGAAAAATCAATGATTGTATTGATGGTGAAAATGGCTTTGGTTATGATCCTATTTTCTATTATCCACCATTAAAGAAGACTTCTGCAGTGATGACTATGGAAGAAAAGAATAAAGTCTCTCATCGTGCAAAGGCATTAAAGGCTTTATATGATTATTTAGAGGAGGAACATAAATAATGAATCATGTTGTATTAGTACATCCTGCGATTCCACAAAATACAGGTAATATTATGAGAACATGTGCAGCGACACATACACCTTTACATATTATTAAACCTACAGGGTTTAAGTTAAATGATCCAAGAATGAAAAGAGCAGTTATGGATTATTTTGATCACCTAACTTTTAAGGTTTATGAAAACTTTGAAGAGTTTGAAAAAGAGAATCCTGGTATTTATCATTTCTTTACACGTTATTCTAAAAAAGTTTATAGTGAAGATGATTTTAAACAGGAAGGTGAACATTATCTTTTCTTTGGTCATGAACATGATGGTATTCCTCATGATATCTTAAAGAAGTATATTGATGATTGTGTACGTATTCCTATGTATGGAGATTCACGTAGTTTGAACTTATCTAATACTGTTGCGATTGGTGTTTATGAAGCATTAAGACAGCAAGGTTATCCTGATTTATCTACAGTAGAAATTCAAAAGGGAGAAGACTTCTTATACAATGAAGAAATTTAAAGGTATTCTTTTAACTGTATGTTTGACTTTTTTGATTATTGATTGTGCTATTCTCTTAGTCACATTTGTACCTGTACTCTATCCTTCTTCATTAATAGCCTCTAATATTGGGGTAAGTGAAAAGGTTGTAAGAGAAAGTTATATGACAATCATTCACTATTTAAGTCTATTCTCTCATAAAGCACTTTCTACCCCTGCTTTTCCTATGACTAAGAATACTGCTTTTCATTTTTATGAAGTAAAAGTATTAATGAATCGTTTAGAAGTGATTGGGTTAGTGGTACTTATTGGAACTATTTATCTCATTTACTCTACGGTCAAAGAGAAAGATTATAGACCATTTAAGTGGGCAGGATTCACTACTTTAGGACTCGTATTTATTGTAGGTGGAACAGCCTATGTTGATTTTGACGGTGCATTCACAATGATGCATCATATCCTTTTCAACAATAACTACTGGCTGATTAATCCTGATATTGATCCTATTATCAATATCTTTCCTGAAAGTTATTTTGTGACATTGGGGATTGCGCTATTTAGTTTAATTGGAATAGGTGTTCTTATTAATTTAGGTATATATTTCAAACATATTAATTGCATTAATACAAATAGATGAGTATAATTTATGAAAAATAGACACGAGATTCTCGTGTCTTTTCATATGGAGGAAAAAATGAAAGAAATGATTAAAGACTTCTTAGATGAGTTATCTTCGTCTTCACCTACTCCTAGTGGTGGAGGTGCTTCAGGACTAGTGGGCGCTATTGGATGTGCTTTAGGACTCATGGTAGGTAACTTAACTGTAGGTAAGAAGAAATATAAAGATGTAGAAGATGAAATAAGAGAAATCATGGAGAAGTTAGAAGACTTAGAGAAGAAGCTTGTCACTTCTGTAGATGATGATGCAGAAAACTTTAAGCCTCTCGCAGAGGCTTATAGGCTTCCTAAGAATACTGAGGAAGAAAAGAAACATAAAGAGTTTGTGATGGAGTCATGTTTATTGGATGCATCTCTTGTACCATTACAGGTCATGGATTTAAGTTATCAGTCTTTAAAGTTATTTTCTACTTTAAATGAGAAAGGTTCAGTGATGGCAATCAGTGATGTAGGTGTTGGTGTACAATGTCTACGTAGTGCGTTGACTGGTTCTATTATGAATGTCTATATTAATACGAAGTCTATGAAGAATAGAGAAATGGCTGAGAAGATGAATAAACGTGCTGAGAAGCTATTAGTTGAAGGGCAACTGCTTGCCGATGAAATAACTAATAGTGTTATTAAAAAGTTAGGAGGAATGTCATGTTAGAATTAAGAGGAAAAAAGGTTTCTGATGGGATTAAAGAATATGTATCAAAAGAGTTAGAAACATTATCTTTTGTACCTAAGCTTGCGATTGTGAGAGTGGGTGAAAACCCTGATGATATGAGTTATGAGCGTGGTGCAACTAAGAAATTAAAGTCATTTGGTTTAGATGTGGCTTCTTATGTTTTCCCACAGGATATCAGTGATGAAGCGTTCAAGAAAGCTTTTAAAGATATTAATGAAGATGATGAAGTGACAGGAATCTTATTATTAAGACCACTTCCTCGTACTATTAATGAAAAAGATATTGAAAATATGATTGATCCTAAAAAGGATTTAGATGGTATTTCTCCTATTAATATTGCGAAGGTGTTTGCGGGAGATACAACTGGATTTTCTCCATGTACTGCAGAAGCAGTTATTGAAGTATTAAAGGCATATGACATTGAGTTAACCGGTAAAAGAGTGACTGTCGTAGGAAGAAGTATGGTTGTAGGTAAACCTGTATCTATGTTGCTTCTTAAAGAGAATGCGACAGTAACTATGACTCATACAAGAACTGTTGATTTAAAGAAGACATGTTCTGATGCAGAGATTGTGATTGCGGCTGCAGGACGTGCAAAGATGTTAAATAGTGATTATTGTGGACAGGATGCCGTGATGATTGATGTAGGAATCAATGTGGATGAGAATGGTAAGCTATGTGGTGATGTAGACTATGCGACTCTTGATAGCAAAGCCTCTGCCGCTACACCTGTACCTGGTGGTGTTGGTACCATCACAACTGCAGTACTTGCAAAACATTTAATCCAGGCAGCTAAAATGCGTTAAAGACCTCTTTCGAGGTCTTTTTTCGTACAATAAAAGACAGCTTTCGCTGTCTTTGCACACAATTATATTAATCAAAGAATTTGTATTCTTCAAAGTAAGCCTGTGGATGGTTACAAGCTGGACATACTGTAGGAGCTTCTAAAGATTCTACTACAAATCCACAGTTGTTACATTTCCATAGTACTTTATGATCTTTCTTGAATACTGTGCCGTCTTCAATCTGTTTAGCAAGTTTTAAGTATCTTTCTTCATGCATCTTTTCAGCCATCGCAATTGCTCTTAAGATAGCTGCGATTTCAGGTAATCCTTCTTCTTCAGCTTTCTTAGCAAATTCTGGATACATATGTGTCCATTCTTCGTTTTCACCAGCAGCTGCAGCTTTTAAGTTTTCTACAGTTGTACCCATTAATACTGGGAATTCACCTGCAACAGGTAATGTTTCTCCCTGAGCAGCAGTGTTCATAAGTTTCATCAAACGTTTCGCATGTTCTTTTTCCTGGTTAGCTGTTTCTTCAAAGATTTTAGACACTTCTACATAACCTTCTTTTTTCGCAATACTAGACCAGAAAGTATAACGATTTCTTGCCTGTGATTCACCTGCAAATGCAGCCATTAAATTCTTTAATGTTTCAGTTCCTTTTAAATTAGACATCTTCTTTATCCTCCTTCATATTCTTACAATCATTACAGACTCCTTGAAATAACATATCAACATGTGTGAGGCGTACTTGATCTAGTTCTTCTATATCATGAACAAGTTCATCAAATGCACCATGTGGAATATGTATATCCACAATCTTTCCACATTTTGAACATACCATATGATGATGTGGTGTCACATTACCATCGTAATGTACTGTCACACCATCTATATTTAATTTTCTGATATACCCGTTTTCGACTAAAACATTCAGATTACGATAAACAGTACCTAGTGATATATCCGGAATGATTCTTCTTACATGAGAATAAATAACTTCTGCTGTAGGATGCGTATGATCATTCACAAGCATATCATATATCGTATCTCGCTGTTTAGATCTTCTAAGTTTTGTCTCCGCCATATGTCCTCCTCTCCTAATCAGTAATGATTACTACTATTAGTATACTATTTACTAGTAAGAATGCAAGCCAGATGCATTATTTTGACAAAATTGTATGTATAAGTGTATAGAAATCATTGGTTGCATAAACAAGAGGATCAATTACATACACAGGAACAGAGACAATGGACTCTATATCCCCTTTTAAATGCATGACTGAAGGGGATAAATAAAGTGCATCATAATCTCCTTCTACTTCTTCTAATGAAGAAAGACTCACTGATTCTACTTCTAGATTAGATTTTTCTATTGTCAGACTTTCTTTCATTAGACTAATTAAATAACTAGAAGAAAAACCATCCTGGTCTACAATCCCTACTTTCACACGTTTAGGGTCTGCATCTCTTAAAAAGACAACCATAAAATCTCTATAATAAGATAAAAACTGGGATAAGTTCTTTAAAGTATAATGGAGATAGAAATAGATTTCTTTCCCTTCTTCATCTGTGATTTGTTCTTCTATTATGCCATTATGCCAGACAGTTAAAAAAGCGACACGATTCTTTAAATAAAAACGTACAGTATGATAATCTTTAGTGTCTTCAATAATGTCACATCTGACATTTTTCATATTCTTTCTTGTATAGTAATAAGACCATTTAAAAACAATCATTAAATAGGTCTTTTGATAAAATTCATCCATATCCTTCACCTATATTAATCATATCATAATTCAACTATTTTTTTTGATGGCTAAAGTGAAAAGTTAAATTCCACTTTAAAACGGAACAAAAAAATTGTGGAATTTACTCGTTCAGAATTATATTTTCATAAGAATATCGGATATTAAGTCTGATATTCTTTTTGTTTTAGGAATGGAACTTAATCATACGTACACAAGAAGTGTGACTTTCATGACAGAAATCATGGTATTTTAGGGCACAATAAAGCTATGGAATTTCGTTCATTTTTTTCGGGTGTAAGACTAAATTCCACTTTTACTGCATGTGCTATTGTCAGTCTGCATCTCATGTTTCATACATTCTCCGAATGATTTTAGTTATCTTATTTTAGTAAATATGGTTTTAAAATTATTTCATCATTTTCTATTTTCTTGATTCCAAATTCTAAGAATTTCTTATATAAATCTGGACTTAGGAACTCCATCATCTCCAGCGGTGACTTTCCTTTTAGGTTCTCCTTTGGCTGGGAGTTGATGTGGGATGCCATGAGATTAGCCTTCTCCTGTGAATCAAAACCGAGATCCTCGAGATCTGCTTCTTTAGGGCATATGTAACGTATCTCTTTGTGGTTGTTCTCAAGACTTCCTTTCTGGCATGATTGCATAGGATCACAGTAAA